>Ga0209816_1000331_pt1 | contig 38536 bp, 41 predicted proteins | sample CoawatmetaG01DNA_FD_187509 | JGI IMG/M metagenome (GOLD analysis project Ga0209816, IMG submission 187509) | Marine microbial communities from the West Antarctic Peninsula - Coastal water metaG017-DNA (SPAdes) (version 2) | ecosystem: Environmental > Aquatic > Marine > Coastal ...
GTGTGCATAGTCATGCAGCAAAACTTAAGGCTGAAAAATTATCTGAAGATTCAAATGTTAAGTTTGATGTAAGCTTTCTACCTGTTAATGGTGATATAGATCATCAAGCCTATTTAAGTGCAATAAAAGAAGTGCCAAGGCCAGCATGCGCAATTGTGGTTGTGCCTGATCATTTACATTATCAAGTTACATATGATTGTCTTATGGAAGATTTACCTGTATTGGTGGTGAAACCTCTTACGCCTTCAGTGGAGGAGGGGATGAGGCTAGTTAAATTAGCTAATGAACGCTCTTTATATGCAGCGGTAGAATTTCATAAGCGCTGGGACAAGGCAAATTTAATGATAAAGGATAGAATTCAAAAAGGTGATTTAGGTGAGCTGCTTTACTGCTGGGTTGAGTATAGTCAGCGTAAATCTATTCCAACCGAAATCTTTAAGGATTGGGCTCATAAGACTTCGATTTTGCAATATTTAGGGATACATTATATAGATCTATTGCGTTTTTGCACTGGGGCAATGCCAATTAGAGTAATGGCAGTGGGTCAGAAGAAGTGGTTAATAAAAAGAGGAATAGATACCTTTGATTCAATACAATGTTCAATTGAGTGGGAAGTTGAAAACGGCAGTAGATTTACGCAAACTATTCTAACGAATTGGGTTGACCCAGAATCATCTTCAGCTATGTCCGATCAGAAAATAAAGATAGTTGGAACCAAGGGAAGATTTGAGTCAGATCAAAAAGAGAGAGGAATAAGAATTAATTTGGACGATGGTCATTTAGAGCAGCCAAATCCAGATTACTGCATGGAATATTCTGGTCATAACAATGCAAAAGAGTGGCGCGGTTATGGTATAGATAGTATTACTACATTTTTATCAGATGTTGAAAATATTAATAGCAATGTAGTTGATATTGAATCTTTACAGCTAATAAGACCAACATTTTCAGAAGCATTAATTAGTACAGCAGTAGTTGAAGCCGCACATAAAAGCCTTTCAAATAATAATGAGTGGCAAAATGTCTAAAAAACCTTTAATTTATGCAATGATTCCTGCTCGTCTTGGAAGTACAAGATTAAAGATGAAGAACCTTGCCCTTATTAATAATAAGCCAATGATAAGTTACGCAATTGAAGCGGCAAAAAAAACTGGTATTTTTGATAAGGTGGTTCTGAACTCAGAGAGTGAAATTTTTAACGAAATAGCCAATCGTCATGACATTTTATTTTATCATCGGCCATCAGATTTAGGATCGTCAGAAGCTAAAAGTGATTTAGTAATTGCAGATTTTATTAATAATTTTCCAGAAGCAGATATTATTGTGTGGGTTAATCCTATATCACCATTTCAAACAAGTGATGAAATTATTAAAATTATTAGTTATTTTATAGATAATAATCTTGATTCATTAATAACTACTGAAGAAAAGCAGGTTCATTGTAACTTTAATAATGAGCCAGTTAATTACTCTTTAGAGGGTGTATTTGAGCAAACACAAGATTTAAAACCAGCTCAATCATTTGTTTATTCAGTAATGATGTGGAAATCTGAGAAGTTTTTGAATGAATTTCATAAAAAAGGATTTGGAATTTTTTGTGGGAAATTTAGTACTTTCCCGGTTAGTAAGCTATCAAGTATTATTATAAAAAATAAAGATGATTTAATGTTAGCAGATCTGCTTATGCAAGGCATTGATCAAGAGGCAAGAAAATATAAAGTTAAATATGATGATTTAGTATGAGGTAAATGTCATAAGAAATAATTTTTAGAGGAATAAATATGGGTAATAAAGAGATTAGTCAAGAAGTTATTAATGAAAAACAAACTTATTTTTGGGGTAATAAAAAAGACAACCATTGGTTGGTGGGTGATTCTATTGAATCTTTCAATAAATTACTTAATCATCTTGAAGTTAAAACTAATTTTCGCCTTTATTTTGAAGAAGCATTTGAACAACTTTTAAAAAATAGAAAAGAGGATGGTCTTGTCATTCTAGATCTTGGTGGTGGTGTAGGCTGGACATCTTCAATAATGGCAAAACACCCAAGAGTTAAAAAAGTTTTCCTAGTTGAGCCATCTAGAACTGCAAGATCAGTCAATCCATTTCTAACTAGACATTTCAATGTTCCTGAGGGAAAAGTTGAGATTTTTAAGGGAACATTTCAAAAATTTAATATTGATAGGAAGGTTGATATTGTAGTTTTAAGCGGTGCTTTACATCATTGTCATGATGAATTTATTCCAAAGTTATTTAGTAATATTGACTCTTGTTTAAATAATCCTTATGGAAAATCAACAGTATTAATTGCAAATGAACATGTAGTAAATAAAATATGGGAGTTTAAAAGAGTTCTCGCTTTTTTTTACAATAGATTGTTTGTAAAGAAAGAAAAAGCTAATAGATTTTATGGCCTAAATAATTTAAGAATGCCTCATCCAGATGATGGTGAGCATTGGAGATCTAAAAGAGAAATAGATAAAATTTTTGAGAATGCTGGATATATAAGCAATTTTCATAAATTAGATGGTGACTTATGTGCCAAGAAGCAATCTTTTTTTAGAAAAATAGGGTGGATATATTATTACTCTCTTTTAGATAAAATTAAAAAATAGTTGAGTGATTAAAACATTTAATGGTAATTAAAACCTATATATAAAGCGCACATCTGCTAGGTTTAAAATGCCTAAGTGAGATATTTAAATATTATATTTTTTTTAATGGAGTAAATATGAGTGAGAAAAGAGACAAACCAAGTACTTATTATTACTTTGAAACATGCACTAGTAAGCTCTGATTTTTATTATAAATCTTAAAATACATAGTTAAAATTCAAAATGATTATCGTAAAATAAATAATGAAAATTAATCGTGAGCTACTAAGCTTTAGGTACAGAAAATCCTCTTTATTAAATCGTTTTAGATTTAATAAAATTAAAGCATCATTAAGTGATATTAAAAAAGAATCGCATAATTTTTGTCCTATATGTTTAGGGGAGGAGGCCGATTTAATTTCTGAAGTAGACAGAGTTGGATTTCCATTAGATACAGTCATTTGCAAGAAATGTGAATTTGTATTTAATATTAGCTATATTTGTAACCCTATTGAGTATTATGGAAAACAATTTGGAACAGAAAGGTGGCAAGATCCTGAGAAAAGTTTTCTAAGAAGGACTTCTCAAGATTCTTTTTCTCCGAAAAGATTTGAGTTTATAAAAAAAACAATTGGGGATGATTTCTCTAAAATTGAAAAGATACTTGAGGTTGGCTGTGGTGATGGCTGTAATTTACTACCTTACTACTTAATAGGTAAAAGTGTAGTTGGGTGCGATTTTAATGTTAACTTCCTTATTCCAGGACGGAAGCGAGGTATGGAATTAATTGAAGGTGATATCCAAAGTATTCCAGAATCCCGTAAGTTTGATTTAATAATGTTAATTCATTCATTTGAACATTTAATTAATCTTGATGAAATGGTTAAGCAAGTAAGTAGTCACCTCAATCCTGGGGGGTTTGTTTTTGTTGAAGTTCCAGGTATAGTAAATTGGAATCGCACAATTAACAATAAAAAATCTGATATGGGGCTTAATTCTTCTAATAATTTTATGGGCTATCTCCAATTTCAACATAATTACCATTTTGATCTTGGGCACCTCAAGTATATTTGGGAGCGAAATAACTTTGAAATAGTTGAAGGAGATGAATGGGTTAGGGCAATTTTTAAAAGAAATGAGGCTAATTCTGATGTTAAAACTAGTTACGATGAACTAAATCAAAACGTTATTAAGCATTTAAAAGAAGTTGAGAGAGACTTTTTGAGTATACAAAATCTAATGAGTGGATTTATTAAATTAATCTATAGAAGGTTGTTTAGAAATTAATCTCTAATGACCGAAAATCAATATATTGAAGTTTGTAAGTTAACAGATGAAATTCTTGAAGCAAGAATGTCAAGCTCTACTCGAGTAGCCATACCATGGCTTCATGTTGTTAGAGCTCATCATGTATTTCTAGAAGAGTATGAGGCTATATATGACAATAGTATTAACTCAAACTTTAAAAATATTAAACGAAAGATACGTAATTTATTTATGTTACTAGTAGTATTAATTCAGTCATTATTTTATTCGAGCTATTCAAAATGGTTAAAAAATATTGCTACAATCGCAAAAGTAGATGTATTATTTTTATCTCATCTATTGAATAAATCGCAATATGATAAGGAGGATGATTTTTATTTTTCAGATCTACCACAAAAAGCTTCTATTTCAGGTCTTAAGTCATTAACTGTTATGGTTAATCATAATGGAGTGAGAATTCAGGAAGTTAGAGAAAATAAATTCAAGAAAATTGTTTTACCTATTAGGTTAGGTATTTGCAGTGAGATTAAAAATGTTGCTTTATTATGGTCAGAATATAAAGCTCTAAAAAATGAGATGCGATTAGAGAAAAATAAAATTAAAAAAAAAGTTTTATATTTTGCAGCAATTGAGTCACTATCTCACAAAACTTTATTTTCTTTACGTTTAGGGCTTCAAATTAAAGGACTAGTAAAGACTCTTGGACCAAAGACATTCATTACTACTCATGAGGGGCATGCTTGGGAAAGAAAAGTATTTGATTCAGCCAGGATGGTGTCTCAAAATATTCAATGTATTGGTTATACTCATGCTCCCATATTTGAAAAACAACATGCTGTAAAACGTAATCTTGATAAGCAATATAATCCAGACGTTATATTAAATTCAGGATTTACTCAAAAAAATCAACTACAACAGTATGGCCTATTAAATAATATTAAAATAGAAGTTTTGGGCTCTATACGTTCCACTAATAATTTGGTAGAAGACAGTAATTTAAAAATAATTAAAAACTCCAAAATTATAAAAAATAAATTTTGCTTAGTTGTTCCAGAAGGAAGTAAAAAAGAGATGAGTATTCTGTTTGATTTTTCACTAGAATGTTCAAAAGCTATGCCAGAATGTCAATTTATTTGGCGTCTTCATCCATTGTTTGATTTTAATGATAAATTTTTTAAAAATAAAAAGTATTGGAATCTACCAAATAATATTATACTTTCTGACCAAAATTTGAATTATGACCTTCTTAGATCAGAGTGGGTATTGTATAGAGCAAGTTCTGTGGTGATTCAAGCTATTGTAGCTGGCCTAAAACCTATATATCTTCATAGGGCCAATGAAATAAAAATTGATTCAATTCATGAAATTAGAAATTGGAAAAGTGAAGTTGTATCTGTTGAAGAATTTAAATCAACTTTGACCAAAATATTGGGAAATTTTAGTGATTATGAAGAAGCACAAAAATATTGTATGAGTGTATATTCACCTCTTAATGCAAAAATATTGATTAATATTATTAGGAAAAAAATTAGCAATGGGTAGAAAATTTAAATGTGCAATTATTGGTTATGGCTACATGGGTGAAATCAGGCATCGTGTAATCGATAAGTTAGAAAATACTGAAGTAACGATAATTTGTGAATTGGATTTTACTAAGATTAAGGGACCTCAAAGCTTTGAGATTGTAACTGATCCGACAGTGGTAATTGAAAGTAATGTTGATGTAGTTTTTATCTGTACGCCTAATCATCTGATCCCAGAATTGACGGTAGAATGCCTTAAAACAGGGAAGCATGTATTTGCTGAAAAACCACCTGGGAGAACTTTGGAAGATATCAAGTATATGATAGCTGCAGAAAAACAAAACCTTGACACAAAGCTCATGTTTGGTTTTAACCATCGTTTCCATCCAGGTATGATGAAAGCTAAAGCTCTTGTGGACTCAGGTAATATGGGGAAGGTTATTGCTTTAAGAGGTCTTTATGGTAAATCTGGAGGTAAAAATTTTTCTAAGTCTTGGCGAAATGATATCAATATATCAGGCGGAGGCATCTTATTAGATCAAGGAATCCATATGCTAGATCTTTTTAATTATTTTCTTGGAGGATTTACTTCAGTAAAGTCATTTTTAAGTAACAATCAATGGAGTTTTGATGTCGAAGATAACGCTGTAGTTGTATTAAAAAATGAAGCTGGCCAATTAGCTATGCTTCACTCCTCTGCGACTTTTTGGAAGCACATGTTTCAACTTGATATTATATTAGAGTTTGGATACCTGAAGCTTGAAGGCTTACTTTCTAAGACAGGAAGTTATGGTCGAGAAACGCTAATAATTGGAAATCGGCAGTTTGAAGATGAAGCTGAAGCTGTAGGAAATCCATCAGAAGAAACTATTTATTTTGATACTGATTTGTCATGGGAGTTAGAAGTGAAGAAATTTTTTGATTGCATCAGAAATTTTTTGATTGCATCCTTAATAATAAAAAAGTTGAAGAATGTAACTCGAGTGATGCTTATAACGCAATGAAACTTGTAGAATGGTCTTATAAAGATAGCGGTTTTTCAACCTATCATCAGGAGGAAATCTAATGGAACGTGCGATAGTTCATAGTGATCTGACAAAAAATAAAATTCAGCCTGAACTTTTACTGGAAAAGTATATTGAGCTTTTAAATTTAGATATTCAAAAGTTTTTTACAGAGGAGTTGCTGGAAAAAGTTTTTTGCCCAGTATCTGGTGAGAAGGCGGTAAGTAGAAGTTTTATCAAAATGGATATGCAATACAATTTCAGTAAAACTCATGGGAATATATATCTTTCTCCACGACCTTCGATTAATACACTTAAGCAATTTTATAAAGATTCTGAGGCACGTAGATTCTGAGGCACGTAAATTCTGGCTGAAAGATTTGTGGCCTAAAACTCAAGCAGCACGAAAAGACAAAATAATATTGCCACAATTGCAATGGGCAAATGGATTTATTTCACAGTATTTTCAAAAAAAAGAAATCCTACTTGCTGAATATTACCCAAACCATTGGGGATATTCTAATAGTGCCCAAGAGGTTTTTCAAGAAGCTAAATATTTTTTAGTTGAGCCACTATTTGATCCGGAAATTTCTGGTATTCCTTTAAATGATCTCTGTTTAGTGGAAAATGTCCCTCAAGCTTCTCTAGATGCCGTTTTTCTTTTTGAAGCACTTGATAGATCTACTGATCCAAATGAATTGCTCACTAAGGCTTCAAACTCTTTAAAATCAGGAGGGCTATGCTTCATTACAAGTCTTCTTTCAAGTGGATTTGAAGTGCAACTTCTTGGTGAAAAGTCCGAAATATTTGTACCGCCAGAAAGAATGAATATTCTCTCTTTTGAAGGGATGAATGAGTTAATCAAAAATCTAGGTCATTTTGAAGTTCTTGAATTTAGCACTCCTGGTGTTTTCGATATACCTAATGTTGTGGAAAGTTTGAATGGACTTGATAATTCTTCATTTTTTGAGTATATATTTAAAAAACGTCAAGATATAGAAATAAAAAATTCATTTCAAGATTATTTGCAAATGAATCGATTGGGAACATTTGCTCGTCTTGTTCTCAGAAAAAAATAATTTACTTTTATTAAGGAAAACAATGAAATACGCCAAAAGATATTTTGAAGAAGTACAAACTATTGCTCAGACAATTGATCTTAATATAATTGAACAAATGATTCAAATTATAGAAACTGTTAAAAACCAGAAGGGACGCCTATTTTTTATTGGAGTTGGCGGTAGTGCAGCAAACTGCACTCATGCAGTTAATGATTTCCGAAAGATTGGTGGTATTGAATGCTATACACCCAACGATAATGTTGCGGAACTTACTGCAAGGACTAATGATGAGGGCTGGGATACAGTGTATGGCCCATGGCTAGAATGTAGCAATATTTCACATAAGGACGTGGTTTTTGTTTTTAGTGTTGGTGGTGGCAGTAAAGAAAAAAATGTAAGTGTTAATTTAATAAATGCTTTAGACGTAGCTTCTCAAGCTGGTGCAAAGATTCTTGGCATAACTGGCAGGGATGGTGGTTATACTGGTAAGGTTGCCGATGCTTGTGTTATTATTCCAACACAGAGTCCTGATACTATTACACCTCATGCAGAGGCATGGCAAGCTGTCGTTTGGCATATGATAGTAACAGATCCTCGAATTATGGCTATGTCAAATAAATGGGAATCAATTGAAAAAAATAATTCTAAAGTATCTATATAAGTTTATTTGATTAGCACATAACAAGTAATTATGGATTCAACTGTTAAAAATATTCTGTGCCCACTATGCTTAGAATCAGATAAAAAATTTATTAGAGATTATCCTGGAAGTTTTTTAAAATGCAAAGAGCTATATCAATGTATCAGTTGTAATTTAATTTATGCTGTTAAAATCCCTAATCTCAAAGAGCTTGATAATTACTATTCTAATGGGCTTTATTATGACTTAGATTCTAACCCGTTTAATGAGGATATTATAGAATTTTCTTACAATCTTGCGCTTACTCGAATAAATTTAATTCAAAAGAAAACAAACATCCTAATTGATAAATGTAAAACACTTGATATTGGGGCGGGAAATGGAAGTTTCGGTTCCGCTTTGAAGGCGAAATTTAATCAAGCTGTATATGATGTGATAGAGCCTGACCTTAAAGTCAGAGAAAATTATAGTGGACAGGTAAATAAGCAATTTACTGATATTTCAGATGTAATAGAAAATGATTATGATTTAATTGTTATGAATCAAATAATGGAGCATTTAGTAGATCCTATTGAGTTTATTAAGTCAGTTTGTGGCCTGCTTAAGGATGAGGGAATAATTTTTATTGATGTTCCTTTTGGGGATTATATATTTAAGAAGTCAGTAGTGCCGCATGTTTTGTTTTGGGACATAAAAAGCTTATCATTTTTGTTAAAAAAATCTGGATTGAAGCTCATTTTTTGTGATACTGTTGGTATGGAACATGAAAAAGCAAAGAAATATTTTAAACATAAACAGGTTCTTGAAAAAATTATAAATCCATGGCTTTATGCTAATAAGATAAATCTAGTAATGAACAAAATAGGTTTTCCGAAACCTTTTAAGATAATTAAACAGTTTAATGCAGAAAAATATGGTGGTGATCGAATGTGGTTAAGATGTATAGCTAAAAAAACAATTTGACTTCTAAAAGGAAAAAACTTATATGCGTCATCAATTAAGAAATAAATTTATCAACAGAGAAAATGTTCTTGCTGGCTGGACATCTATTGGTCATCCTCAAGTAGCTGAAATGCTAGCTATGAGTGGAGTTGATTTTATTGGAATTGATATAGAGCATAGCACCATAAGCCAAGAGCAATCTCAGCGAATTATTGCGGCTTGTCATGATAAAGGAGTTCGATGTATGCCACGTATTGCTACTCACAACCAAGAGGCAATTAAGCAGTTGCTTGATTCTGGCGCAGATGGCATTATTGTTCCAACTGTCGATACTCCTAAACAGGTTGAAAAATTAATTGAATGGATGAAGTATCCGCCCATAGGAAAAAGAGGCTATGGCATTGCTCGAGCTCAAGATTATGGGCATAATTTTACTGAGTATACTTCACAATGGAATAGCTCCTCCAGTCTCATAATACAAATTGAATCTATTACTGCAGTAGAAAATATTGAAAAACTTTTGCAATTTGATGAAGTTGATGGAGCAATGATTGGTCCTTATGATATTTCTGGCTCATTAGGGATACCTGGCCAAATTGATCACCAAAAAGTAAAGGATGCAGGACAGTTAGTTGTTGAGGCCTGCAGAAAGTATGGAAAGTCTTGTGGTACACAAGATATTAATCCAACTTCTTCAAGTGTTGAAGAGGCATTTAGTTCTGGCTATACATTCGTAGTATTGGCATCTGATGTCTTCATTCTTTGGAAGTGGGGAGAGAAAATGCAAGAGATCGTTGCTAATTACCGTTGAAGTTCTCAAATATAAAACTTATTGCTTTAGATTTTGATGGAACTTTAGTTGAGTCAAATAAAATAAAAGATCATGCATTTGATAGAATTTTAAATGACTGGCCTGAGCATAAAGACGAAATGATGCAGTGGCATTATTCTCATAACAGTATTGATAGAAGGGAAAAATTCAAATATTTTGTAGAAAATTTTTTGAATGTAACTGAGAGAGATAATTTGATTGAAGAACTTTCTACAAGATTTGAAAAGCTTACAAGGATGGCTATTATTGAATGTGCATTTGTAAATGGTGCAGAAGATTTTTTGAAAAATATATATGGTCGTTTTTTAGTTTATTTAGTATCAGCAACTCCTCAATTGGAGCTTGAACTAATTCTCAAATCAAAAGGACTTGAGAAGGCTTTTAACAAAGTATATGGCGCTCCAATAAATAAAAAAAATATACTTAAAAAAATAATTGAAGAAAAAAAATTATTAGCACGTGAAATAATCTATATTGGTGACAGTCCTGAAGATCAAGATTGTGCAAAAGTTCTAGGCATTAATTTCATTGGTAGATATTCAGATAGAATTATAAATGATACAACACATTTTGTTTTTAACGATTTTTATGAAATACAAACTCACATGAGAAAATATTATGCAATTTGATAGTCTTATTGAAACTCTTTATAGTAGGCATTATTTCAATGACCCTGCTTCACTAAAATTTTCTCAAGAAACAAGCAGTCATTGGCGTGAATTTGGAAAAAAAACGAATGTTATTATGGTTAAAAAGCCAGGTGAGGTTATTGATTATGAAATAAAAGCATATGGTATTTCTGGATTTAAAAAAAATACACTTTTAAATAGATTAATAAATATTCCTAGTAGTTATTTATTGCCAAAAATACTTAGTCAATATAATGCAAACCCAGAAACGACTCGCTGCGCTATAGGAATTTCAAAAAAACTTAATATCATATTTAATTTTGATCATGTGAAACATATTTTAATTTTCGACTTATTAGATTCATATGGTGTATTTGATTCTGATAATTTGATGTGTATTATTGGTGATGGACATGGTTTTTTTGGAACACTGATAAAATCTATGCGTCCAAATGCAAAAATAATGTTTGTTAACCTTGGTAGAAATTTAACTATTGATTCAGTCTGTTTTTCAAAAATTCATAGTGAGATTAATCCATTATTACTTGATGATGCTGAAGATATTAAGAAGATTTCAAGTCATTCAGTAATTTTTTTAGAAGCAGAAAGATTTAAAATGATGAAAAACCTTAAAATTGGGTTATTTATTAACATTGCTTCTATGCAAGAAATGGATGAATCTATGATAAATGCTTATTTTGATATCATGCAAACAAGTTCAGCTAAGCCATATTTCTATTGCTGTAATCGTGAAGAAAAAATATTACCAGATGGTAACATAATTCGATTCATCGATTATCCTTGGTTTGGTGATTTATTAATAGATGAGCCTTGCCCTTGGTATGAAAAATATCCATCAAATAGACCGCCTTTTTGGAAGAAGTTTGACGGAACGCATTTGCATCGTTTAATTAAAATAAATTAATAAAGATTATGAATTTTATAAATAAACTCTTTAACCTTGAAAATAAAGTTGTTGTTGTTACTGGTGGAGCCGGTTTTTTATGCAGTAGTATGGCTTTAGGTTTTCATCGAGCGGGCTGTGTTCTCGCAATTCTTGATTCAGATTTAAAAGGTGCAAAAAATATTGAAAAAAAGATTAATGATGAAGGTGGGCGTGCAATTGCCCTAGAAATGGACTCTAGTAGTAAACATGATTTTATAAAATGCTTAACTCAAATCAAGGAGGTTTTTGGAAGAGTTGATGTGTTAATTAATGGTGCAGGTATTAATGCTCCCACCCCTTTTTTAGAAATCACTGAAGAAGAGTGGGACCATATTATGGCGGTTCAACTTAAAGGAACACTTTTTGGTTGCCAAGTATTTGGAGAATACATGTTGGAACAGGGTAATGGATCAATCATAAATATTAGTTCAGCTTCTGCTGGACCCCCTCTTTCAAAGGCATTTACATATTCAGTTGCAAAAGCTGGTATTAAAAACTTAACTCAGAATGTTGCAAGAGAATGGGCAACAAGTGGGGTTCGTGTTAATGCTATTCGCCCTGGATTTTTTCCAACCGAATGGAGTGTTGAAAACTTTATTACTCCCGAAAGAGAAAAGGCTATTTTGGGTCACACTGCAATGCAGAGATATGGCAAACCAGATGAGTTATTAGGTGCAGTTTTTTGGCTAGCCTCTGATGCAGCCTCTTTTGTAACTGGAGCAGAAATTGCCGTTGATGGTGGTTTTTCTGCCATGACCATATAGTATTATGCCAACTGCAATAATTACTGGGGGTACTAAAGGCATAGGTGTTGATATTTCTCAAAAATTCTTAGAAGAGGGATGGCACGTGTTAATTGCCTCTAGAAAAAATTCAGAACTCATAGATATTACAAATAAAAACCTTCGTTTCCAAGCTATCGATGTTAGAAAGGAGGCTGATCATTATTCACTTATAAGAACAGCCATTGATTGGAGTGGTACGTTTGATTGTTATGTTAACTGTGCAGGTTTTTCTCAATGGTCTCCAATTAAAAATGTAGATGAAGAATTATGGAATAGGATGATTGATACCAACCTTAAAGGGACCTTTTGGGGATGTAAAGCTGCCTCAGAAAATTTGACCTCTGGTGGGACTATAGTAAATATATCGAGTCTTGCTGGGAAACGAGGCAGTAGTAATAATTCAGTATACTGCGCATCAAAATTCGGTGTGAATGGAATTACCCAATCATTAGCTAAAGAGCTGGGACCAAGAGGCATAAGAGTAAATGCTGTCTGTCCTGTATACATAGAAACTCCTGGATTGTTAAAAGCACTGCAAAACCTTGATTCACCTTCTAAAGGAAAGGATACGGCTCAGTATCTTAAAAATTTTTCTGAGTCAAATTCAGCTATGGAAAGATTACCAAGGGCTAATGAAATTGCTGACCTTTGTTTTTATCTTGCATCAAGTAAAGCTTCAGCAATTACAGGGCAATGTATCAATGCAGATTGTGGAGTATTACCTCAATGAAAAATATAAAAGTTGCCGCTATCATTCCAGCAAGGATGGACTCAAATAGATATCCAGGAAAGCCACTCATAGAGATTGAAGGCTTGCCAATGATTGAGCATGTTAGAAGACGAGTATTATTATGTGACAAGTTTTCTGATGTAGTCATTGCAACCTGTGATAATGAGATAAAAGATGTGGTTGAAAAGTTTGGGGGGCGTGTCCTAATGACTAAGAATACTCATATTATGGCAAGTGACCGAGTAGCAGAAGCTGTTGAGAATTTAGAATGCTCACATGTGGTTAATGTTCAAGGAGATGAAGTATTGGTTCTTCCAGATGATTTAATAAATATGATTGACACCATTAAAATGAATCCAAATGCTGAATACTTAAATGCCACTGCACCAATCGAAAATATTTATGAGATGAAAGATTCTGCAATTGTTAAGTGCATAATATCAAATACGGGTAATATTTTATATTGTAGTAGAGACTTTTCACATTTAAATTTGTCACCACCTTTTGAACCAGTTAAAAAAATCCTTGGAATTTTAGGTTATAGTAAAACAAGTGTATTAAATTTTAGTAATCTAAAAAGAACAGAAATTGAGATTACGCAATCTATAGACCAATCTAGAATAATTGAAAACGACCTTAAGCTGATGTCAGTTCCATTTAATAAAGGTTATCCAGGTATTAATGACAAAAGAGAAGAAAAGCAAGTGAGACAAATTCTTGATAATGATGAAAATCAGCGAAATATCTTAAATAAAATTCTGACTAATTTTTAATAAAATTTAATTAAAGGAGAAATAATGGCAATTTTTATAGACACAGGAAATTTATTAGAAATTGAAAAATATCATAAAATGGGCATTATTAGGGGTGTTACAACAAATCCATCAATATTGTTATCTGAGGGCGTTACTGGTGGTGTTAATGGAATAAAAGAGAGGATGCAGCAAATTGCAGAGATGATCGATCCATTGCCATTATCTGTTGAAGTTACAAGTAATGATAAAGTTGAAATGATTGAGCAATCTGAAAGGTTTAGTGAATGGGCAAGTAACATCAATGTAAAAATTACTATTCATGGACCAGAAGGAGAATTGGTCAATATGGAGGTTATACATGAGCTAGAGAAGCAAAAAAATATCCGCGTTAATGCAACAGCTATGATGAGTGCTCAGCAATGTCTTATTGCAGCTATGGCTGGCGCAACTTGGGTGTCTATTTTTGGAGGAAGAGTAAATGATATGGGTTATAACTCTTCTACTGAAATTACTAAATTACGTAATTTGTTAGATAAGTTTAATTTATCGTCACAGATTATTGTTGGCTCAACACGAGAAACTTTTAACATTACTGACTGGCTTGAGGCTGGTGCAGATATAGTAACTGTTCAACCAAAATTCATTGGGGGAATGATTGTCCATCCCTATACTAAAGAAACAGTACAGATGTTTTTAAGAGATGCTGCATCTGGAGAAAAAAAATAAAATGAGTGAGAAAAAACCAAGAATCAGGGTTACATCACGATCCTTTTCAAGAAATTCTATACTTGCAAGTGAGTTATTAGAGTTTTTCCCTGATTCGGTTTTTAATATGGATGGGCCATGGGCTGGATTGCCTAATATAGAAGAATTTTTAAGTGATGCTGATGGTGTAATCTTAGGTTTGGAAAAGATGGACTTACCAATTCTTAAAAAGTTAAGTAACGTTCAGATTATTGCAAAATATGGGGTAGGCTTAGATAACTTGGATGTAAATGCCGCCAAAAAACTAGGTATTAAAGTGGGTTGGTCAGGAGGGATTAATAAGAGATCAGCTTCTGAGCAGGCTTTAGGTTTTATGTTGGGACTCAGTAGAAATTTATTTTTTACTTCATTTCCTTTAAAAAAAGGAGAATGGGTTAGAGGAGGAGGTGGTTTTTTAACAGGAAAAACTATTGGAATTATTGGTTGTGGTTTTATCGGAATGGATTTAATTTATCTCCTACAGCCATTTAATTGTAAAATTTTAATTTGTGATATATTAGATAAAACTGATGTTGTAAATACATATGGTGTTCAACAAGTCTCACAGGAGCAATTACTTAAAGAGTCTGACATCATTTCATTACATGTTCCATTTACAAAATTAACCAAAAATATGGTTAATGAGAAGTTTTTAGTTAGCATGAAAACGACTGCTTATTTGATTAATAATAGTCGAGGACAAGTAGTTAATCAACAGGCATTAGGTTTGGCCTTAAAAAATAATATAATTTCTGGAGCTGCATTAGATGTTTTTGAACCTGAGCCTCCAGTTGATTTATCGTTTCTTGCACTTCCTAATTTAATGGTTACCCCGCATATTGGTGGTAGTGCAGAAGAGGCTATACTTGCAATGGGAAGATCAGCAATAAAGCATCTTAAAGAACATTTTTATGGATAAATCTAAAATGACTATCAATTCATTAAAAAAATGCTCAATCATCATTCGAACCAAAAATGAAGAAAGATGGATCTCCTCCTGCTTGAAAGCTGTTTTTAATCAAACCTATAAAAATATAGAGGTTATTATTGTTGACAATGAGAGCACTGATAGAACAATCAAAAAAACCAAGCAATTTGATAATATTAAATATGTAAGTATCAGTAAATATTTGCCTGGTAATTCATTAAATAAAGGAATAGATACTTCAACTGGTGATTATATAGTTTGTCTTTCAGGGCACTGTATTCCAGTAAATGAATATTGGCTAGAAAACTTAGTTAATGCATTAGAGGAAAATGAAAATTATGCTGGTGTTTATGGAAGGCAAGAGCCAATGTCATTTTCTACCCCTTCCGATAAGAGAGATTTACTTTTAGTTTTTGGATTAGACCGAAAAATTCAGAGTTATGATAGCTTTTTTCATAATGCTAACTCGATTATTAGAAAATCATTATGGGATAAGATTCCTTTTGATAATGAAGTTACAAATATTGAAGATCGAATATGGGGGCAAGAAATGCTTAATCTTGGCTATCAACTTATGTATGAGCCTACTGCTAGTGTATTTCATTATCATGGAATACACCATAATGGAAACATTGAGCGTTGCAATAATATTGTTAAGATTATTCAAGATATGCAATCTGATAATATTGATCAAGGTCGCCTTGACCCAAGCGAGATGCTTATTATTGCATTAATTCCAATTAAGGGCGACGATTTAAAAATTAGTAATAAATCACAGATGTCTTATACAATTGATACAGCCCTAAAGTCAGAATATATAGATAGAGTTATAGTTTCAACTAATAGTGAAAAAACTGCCAAAAAAGCTATAGAGCTTGGTGCTGAATGTCCTTTTATTAGATCAGAAAGCCTAACAAAAGACTATGTTAGTTTAGACTCGGTTCTTAAAGATGCATTAGTAAATTTGGAAGAACAAGGGGTATATCCAGATTTAATAGTAAGTCTTGAAGAAACATTTCCTTTTAGAGAAAAAACTTTAATTGATAATATTATAAGCCATACTTTGAATGAAGGGCTTGATACAGTTATTGCCGCGAAACGTGAAAGTGGATCACTTTGGCAAGAAGCCGATGAAGATGGGTTTAAACGTTTAGATAGTGGAGATACACCTCGAATATATAAAGAAAAATCATATATTGGATTAAAGGGTCTTTGTTGTGTAACACGCCCTGAATTTTTACGTCAAGAGAGTCTTTTTGAGGGAAAGGTTGGACTATATGAAGTTACAACACCTCTGTCATTTTTTGAGGTCCGAGATGGTGATGCACGTGAAACAGCTAGTAAGTTAATTTCTTATTATAATTTTGGACAGCCTAGAAAATAGTAAAAACATATGTTAAATGATATTTCAAAATCTTTTTTTGGTAAAAAAGTTTTAGTTACTGGTCACACAGGTTTTAAGGGTTCGTGGCTTTCATTGTGGCTAAATACTTTAGGTGCAAGTGTTTCTGGTATTTCTATTGATATTCCTTCAAACCCATCACACTTTGATGCTGCGAATTTATCTAATCAAATTGATGATTATCGTATCGATATTCTTGATGCAAATGCAGTTAAGCAAATTGTTAAAAAGATACAGCCTGACTTTGTTTTTCATCTAGCAGCTCAAGCATTGGTTAGGTCATCTTATGAAAATCCTGTGGAGACAATGAAAACTAATGCAATTGGTTCTGCAAATATATTAGATGCATTAAGAGGCTTAGTCAATCCAGTCGTTGCAGTAATGATTACTAGTGATAAAGTCTATGATAATGTTGAATGGTCCTGGGGATATCGTGAAATAGATCGATTAGGCGGCAAAGATCCTTATAGTGCTTCTAAAGGAATGGCTGAATTGGCAATTCGTAGTTTTGTTGAGTCCTTTTTTTCTTCTAAAGATTCAAATGTTCGAGTCGCTATTGCTAGGGCTGGGAATGTTATTGGTGGTGGTGATTGGGCTGTTGATCGAATTGTTCCAGACTGCATGAATTCTTGGTCTAAAAATAATGTAGTTGATATTCGTAATCCAAATGCAACTCGACCTTGGCAACATGTATTAGAACCACTTCGTGGTTATCTTGTTTTAGCATCGCAGCTTTCAACTAACTGGTCTCTTCATTCTGAGTCCTATAACTTTGGACCACATGCTCAGTTAAATTATTCAGTGCGTGAGTTGATTAATGCTATGAGTAATCATTGGGATTTAGTGCGGTGGAATGATACTTCAAACTTAAAAGAGCATCTTCATGAAGCAGGCCTGCTTAAACTTAACTGTGATAAGGCATTAATGGATTTAAAATGGCAGCCTATTTTGGAGTTTGAAGAAACGGTATTAATGACTGTAGAGTGGTATCGGTACTATTATCAAAATAATACAGAGTCGATGTATAATTTTACAATATCTCAAATTGAGCAGTATGCAAGACTTACAAGTGCACGTGATGTATCCATGAGGAAGATATGATTGATGGTGTAATTTATACCCCCCTTTCTATTATAGATACAAAGGGGGGCGATATTTTGCATGCTATGAAATCGAGGGATACTGGCTTTTTTGGATTTGGAGAAAGTTACTTTTCTACTATCGAACCTAATGCAATAAAAGGGTGGAAGCTTCATCATGAAATGGTTCTAAATTTGGTTGTTCCTTTGGGCGCTGTAAAATTTGTTATTTTTGATGACAGAAAAGGCTCAAAAACTGAGGGGGGATTTCGTGAGTTTTCTCTTTCTAGAGCAAATTATGGCCGTCTAACAGTTGCTCCAAAATTGTGGGTTGCTTTTCAGGGAGTTGATTTCCAAGACTCCTTGATATTAAATATTGCAAGTATTCCGCATGATCCTAGTGAAAGTAAAACTAAAGAGCTTAATGAGTTAAATTATAATTGGAGATGAATTAATGTTGGTTATTAAATGAAAGTAGTAATTCTTGCAGGCGGCCTTGGTACTAGGCTTTCTGAATACACAGTGAGTATTCCCAAGCCTATGGTAACAATTGGAGGTCGACCTATTCTCTGGCATATCATGAAAACATATGCGCATTATGGTCATAATAATTTTTTTCTTGCGCTTGGTTATAAGGCCGAAGTAATAAAAGATTATTTTCTGCACTACTCTAATCTTAATGCAGATTTTACAATTGATCTTTCAAATGGTGGTATTGAGTCTCACCAAAAAGATGAAATAGACTGGAAAGTAACTCTTGTTCAAACAGGAATAGATTCAATGACGGGGGGGAGAGTTAAAAGAATGCAAAAGTATGTTGGAAATGAGTCATTTTTACTAACTTATGGTGATGGGGTATCTAATATTAATATTGCAGAATTATTGAAGTTTCATCGAAGTCATGGAAAAATGGTTACTGTTTCTGCAGTCCACCCAATAGCTCGTTTTGGAGAGTTAGAGATTAGTAGAGACAAAGTAAAATCATTTCAGGAGAAGCCCCAAACAACTCAAGGATGGATTAATGGAGGTTATTTTGTTATAGAGCCAGAGTTTTTTGATCTAATTGAAGGTGATGACATAATTCTAGAAAAGGGTCCTCTTGAAACTGCAGCAAAGAATGGAGAGTTAATGGCATATCATCATAATGGTTTTTGGCAATGTATGGATACGAAACGAGATCGAGATGCCTTAGAAAATATGTGGCTTTCTGAAAACCCCCCATGGATGGTTTAGGTAAGTGCCAGATAATTTATTAGTCATAGGTGGAACTGGATTTATTGGAAGAAATCTTAGTTTGGAGGCATTAAAAGTTGGATATAAGGTGGTTGTTTTATCATTAAATAGCCCGAGTTTAGAAAAAATAATTAAAAATGTTGAGTACTTACAGGCAGATATTGTTTGCTTGCCTGAATTAAAGGAAAAATTAGCCAACTACGATTTTGATTATATTGTAAACCTATCGGGCTATGTTGATCATAGTAATTTCTCTGATGGAGGAAAGAGGGTTCTTGATGTTCATTTTGGCGGTGTTCAAAATATTCTACAGTCAGTAAATCTTAAATCATTAAAGCGCTTTGTTCAAATTGGGAGTAGTGATGAATATGGAGGTTTGCATGCCCCGCAAAATGAAAACATGCGTGAATCACCAATATCTCCATACTCATTAGGGAAAACAGCATCTACACAATTATTACAAATGCTGTATAGAACAGAAGGTATTCCAACTGTTACATTAAGATTATTTTTAGTTTATGGTCCTGGACAAGATAATAATCGCTTTATCCCTCAGGTTATTAAAGGATGCCTTTCTTCTGTGAATTTTCCAACATCTAGTGGGAATCAGTTGCGTGATTTTTGTTATGTTGCCGATATAGTAAATGGAATATTAATGGCAATGGTAAATGACAAGATTAATGGAAGGGTTATTAATCTTGCTTCTGGAACCCCTGTTAAAATTTCTGAAGTGATTCAATTAATCCAAAATACTATTAAAAAGGGAAGGGCAATTTTTGGTAAGATCCCATATCGAGCTGGAGAAAATATGAGACTCTATGCTGAGATATCAGAGGCAAAGAAGGAATTAGAATGGAGTCCTAGCATTTCCCTCGAAGAAGGGGTTAAAAAAACAATTGAGTATTACCAAAAAAATAATTAGGACTAGGATATTTGATAAACATTACTAGCTCTGAAGGTTAATTTTTGGAATTTAGATAGAATATCAATTAACTTCTCCATCTTGAGGCAAATGCTACAAGATTTTTCATAATAAAACTATTAGAGTATTCAAATTCTCCGAGATTTTCAACTAATTTTGAGCCTGTTCCTTTTTTGAAATTATAGACACCTTTATTATTTTCAGGGTCAACCCCACTAAAGTCAAAATGAGTACAGCCTTTAGTCTTGCAGCGATTAAGCAGATCCCAGCAAACACCGTAAGAAAGATAATGCTTCCTTGAGAATGCATTGGTTGCTGCAAAAATATCAATAGCCTGATTGTCTCTAATGATTACCCCTCTTATTGTTTGGATAACTCCATTTGGTGTTTTTGCCCCAATAACTAATACCCTACTTGCATGGCTATTCATTAAGCTTTCGATTTGTTGCTTAGAAAAGAATACTTTGCTTAAACCTTTTGCCTCACTCATGTTGCAATAAAGTTTGGAAATAATATTGGCATCCTGAACTTCAACAATTTCATATTCTAGTTTTTTAGAGCGTTTAAGATTACGCCTCCAATTCTTACTTAGATTGTTAAATAATTCATCAGTTGTTAAAGATAAATCCAAGTGCATTGTAAGTGAACTACCAAATGGTTTTGAGGCTGGGGTAAATGCAAGTTTTAAAAACTTTAACTCATCATCATTTGTTGGGCGATTAGATCTAATACGAATAGTTAGGAATCTAAGTGATAAACTTTTCTTTATTGTTTCAATCACCTCATAACTCAGCTCATAACTACCTATAATCCATTCTGGAAACCAAAGAACACCAACACCGAAAGGGTAGCGTTTTAAAAACCCCTGCAAAAATGCTATATTTTTTTTATTACTTTGATATTTCCATCTACAAACTATCCATCCTAGATTTTCTAAATGATTAGCCCAGCTATTATCATGAAGGTAAGTTGCCGTTTTCAAATAAGATACTTCCACCTCCCAATTAAGATCATCTTCTTCATATAAAGACCAATTACTCACAGTTTCCACCTTTTTAAAACTTGAATTATATAATTAATTTGTTCATCATCAATACTTTGATGGATTGGCAATAAGGTTAGGTTTTTATCAAAAAAAACAGTGTTAGGATAATGATCTGGATTATTGGCCACTTCATCTGGCATTTCAATATCTGGCCATCTCCAAGCCCCAATCCCCATTGTTCTTAAGTGCTCAACTAATCCACCATTATCATCATAAAGAATTAAAACCTGAGGAACAACATTATCATCAACTGTATTAAAAAATAACCTAAAACCTAGCTTTTGAAGATTTACACTTAAAGTATTAAAATTTTGGACAATTTTATTTTGAGATTTTTTTAGATATTTAATATTACCTAAATACCTTGTTAGTTGCCAAGAAGGGTTGAAGGGGTGAATATCGAAGTTATGAGTTCTTATATTAGTGTTGTTTCGTAAATTAATCTTTATATTGTTAATAAATTGGCCATAAATATTAATACCAAAACTAGTAAAAATTTTCTCAAGAAAGCGTAATATCAAATATTTTAAATCACTTACTAAAGAGATACTTTTCATATTATTTTTTTTATATTATTTTTTTTAAGATTATTTTCAATAATACAGTTAATTCTTAGAGCGCCACCATCAATTATTGGTAAATTTTTACGCATACTAAAAATTTCAACATCACCTTTGATACTTTTTCTATCTCGTAATAATTGAGATATTAATCCATGAGAGGCATCCTCAATAACTTTGATGTTAGAGCTATGACACAAATCTACAACTGCATCAATTTCTTTTGTCACACCAAAATAGTGAACTAGAAGCAAAGCTTTAATAGTTTCTTTGCTTATAATTTCTTTGATTTTTTTTATTGATAGACTTAAATTTTGATCAATGTCAATGTAAACAAGGTTATATCCATATGATCGAAGCGGCTTAATTGTTGAATCACACATATATGCTGGAATAATAATGCTATCCCCACTCTGTAGCCCTAGTTGAATCATACAGCTCAAAAGCGCGTCTCTTCCTAAAGGGTAGAAATCATACTCACTCAGATCGTAGTGATTTTTACTAGAAAAAAGCGACTTGATGGAAGGATAAGGTCTTGCTGATATAATCACAATTATTTAAGTAAACGTTTAATTCTTCGTTTTTGTGAATATTGAATCAACTTATTTGAAAATGGAATAAAACAAAGGAATAAGACTGCATAATCATACCAAACTTTAAAGTTAGTTTTAGATATATATCCAAGTGTTTTTAATCGCTCACCATTTGAAAGAGCATTTATTGCCATTAAAAGAAAGTTCTTACTTTGTAATATTGAAATTTCTTTACTATAATCATTTAAAAATTTAGGATCTTGATTTATTTGTTTCGTTATCCAAAGCTCTCTCTCATTGCTAAAAGTAACTGAAGATTTCCATGAATCACTGTCTTCATGAACCCTCCATTTCGCTAACACTTCTTTATGAATTGCTAATTTTGATATTTTTGCAGTCCTTAGGACTAAATCAAAATCTGCAATATAGCTAAAATCAGAATCAAAACCATAATCTAATTTATCTAAAATTGATTTCCGGAACATTACGGTTTCAAGTGAAACAAAATATTTAGTTAATAGATTGCGAAAAACATTCCCTTCGGGTGGATAGTTGCCATCATATAGTGCGCGCTCATTTGAATCATCAAAGAACATAGTGTCACTAATTACTATTCCAACCTCAGAATCGTCAAAAAGATTTATTTGCTTTTCAAGTTTGCTTGAAAGCCATAAATCATCAACATCTAATATGGCTATATAATCTCCATTTAGATGTTTAAATGCTGATGACCTTCCACCCCCTAGATTAGAGTGCTCTGGCGCAAGAAAATATTTTAATCTGCTATCAGAATAGCTATCAAAAATTTGCTTACTGGAATCAGTAGATTTATTATCCCAAAATATTAATTCCCAGTTTTCATGAGTTTGAGTAATAATGCTTTCTATTGATTCTCGGAGGTATGCCTCACCATTATAGCAATTCATAAGTATGCTAACTAAATCTTGATTGTGATTTTTATTCTTCGTCTTGACCATACTTAATTGTTGCCTTTTAGATCCATTGTTTAGAATTAATTTTTTATGTAATTACGCCAAGATATCATGCTCTTAATATTTGTTCCATAAAAAACCTTCAAAAACTGGATCATAATAATAAAATATAGAGTAAATAAGTCCATAAAATGGATTAAACAACTCTCCCAGTGCTATCCTTTCTAAAAAAAATGAATTTGAACTTGTTGGTAAAATAATTATTCTAGCAGTAAAGACTGCAACAATAAATAGGACTATATATCTATCTGGTAAGTATTTTAAAACTTTTATTGCAATGAAAAACATAGCAATAGTTGAAGTTAAAGCTGCTCTAGCGTACAAGATACCGAAGGCTCCTTCTAAATGTGATAAGACCTCTAATATTACTATTAAACTTAAAATAAATAACTCATAATGATTAATATTTTTCCAGTTGTATACCATATATGCAAAGTACATTAGAAAAATGGGCCTAACATAAGTAGAATATTCAATCGTTTTAGCTATAGAATCATCATACTTATTAGCACCAGCAGTGAATATCCCAATATTACTTATGCCGTCATTATTTATGAAAGAATTATTTATATAAATAGCTAGAAAAATGATTATTGAAACATACAATATTATTTTAATAACATTTTTAAAGGTAATTAGATCACCTTTATTACCTCTGTAAATAAAAAAAATGTATATTTCAAAGATTCCAATAACGGGTAATGTGCTGAGATGAAACAATGCTGAACTATATATAATAATTCGTGAAATAATCTTTGATTTGAGTTGGAAGTAGCTATGAATCCCAATAAGTAATGAAAAAGCAGCAATAGAATTTCTAAATAGATTATATCCAGAATTCCAAAAAACCATTGTTACAAAGATTGTGGAAAAAAGTATTAAACTAAAATTAAAATCTGCACTTTGACTGTGTAAGAAAGCTAGGTATGAAACTAATCCAAATATTATTATGTATGTTATAAGAATAAAGCTCTCTGAACTATAGCTTAATAATTCACCAATAGATTTATTGAGAAAAAAATATAAAAACTCTGTACCATTAGCGTTAAATAAAAATTTTTGAATAAGATCTAAATAACTGTAATATTGATTCATGTGGTACATTTCAATATATCCACCTATATCAGTCTCCATTTGAAAAACTTGATTTGAAAACATCAGGCTAAAAGACAAAACATATAATAGAGCAATTAATAAATTGCTTATCTTTTTGGTAATTATTGAAATTACTGCGGCAATTGGAAGGGCATAAAGTGGATTAAAAAGCACAAAAAGAATAAATATTATTATGTTTGGAATGTAATAATACATGCTGATTATTTTTTCTTTAGTGAAGTTCAATTTCGCATATTTTATAAATTAAATTTTATTTTAATATCAATATTTAGTATTAAAGATAATGGATCTTAATTTTTCACTATTAGTAAAAATGTAATAAAGAAATGCATAATTGTATTAACATTATAATGGTTAGGGAATTGTATATATAAATATATAATAATTTCATCAAGGGTAATTAATTTTTTTTATGCAAAAATTTAGCGTTATCATTCCAGTCTACAAGTTAGAGAAGCCAGTTTTTTTAATCGATGCAATAAAGAGCATAAAGAATCAATCAATTGTTCCTGATGAGATTGTTATTGTTATAGATGGCCCTGTTGGTAAAGATCTTTCCAATACAATTGAGAGCCTTGCTACTAAAAATACAATAGTTGTTGTAAGTTTGAAGCAGAATATGGGCCCAGGATCTGCTAGACATGCTGGGATTCTCAAAGCTAAGAATAGTATTATTGCTCTAATGGATTCTGATGATATTTCTAGAAATGATAGATTTGAAATGCAATTAGATGTTTTGATCAACAAAAAAGTTGATGCAGTTGGTGGATGGATTGAGGAGTTTAATACCTCACCAGGCGATCTAAATAGATTTAGAATTACTCCAGAGAGCCATGAAGAGATAGTTTTGTATAGTAAGTGGCGTATGCCTATCAATAATGTAACCTTAGTCTTTAAGAAAGAGGCTTATTTTGCAACAGGAGGCTATAAAAGTATGCGTCAATTTGAAGATTTTGACCTTGTATCAAGAATGTTAATTTTAGGTTTAAAATTTAATAATATACAAAAAGTTTTGGTTGATGTTCGTGTGGGAAATGAAATGCATAATAGGAGAAGGGGAGTAAGATTTTTGATGGATGAAATCAGTGTTTTTAGAGGGATGCATTCTTCAGGTTATATTGGTATCTGGCAATATGCTGCGAATATTATTATAAGGCTCTTTACAAGGCTTTTGCCCAGTAAAATAATCGTACATCTATATACAAAATTCTTTAGAAAGAATACTATGAAAATTTAATTTTATTATACTAATTTATCTTTTGTAACAATTTTGAGTATCAGCTTCATCTTGACAATATGTTAAAAAATAATATAGTACCAATAGTGCTTCATAGAGTTGTGGAGTCTCAAAGTATAAATTTTGAAGATATAACTATTGATTCGTTGAAGAAAATTCTTAGTAAGGATTCAAGCTCATATATTACTGTTAAAGACTTAGAGTATGGTTTAGTTGAGAGTAATAAATTCCTCTATATGATAACTTTTGATGATGGGTATCTTTCTGACTTTACAATCGTTTTTCCTTTATTAAAATTACTAGGTATTAATGCAACCTTTTTTATTAATACTTGTAATATTGGAAAGCCTGGTTTTTTAGATTGGCAGATGATTATTGAGATGAATCAAAATGGTAATATATTTGGCTCTCATGGACATAATCATTTAAAAATGACGGAAATAAGTATGGAGGAGTCAAAATTTGAGTTTAATAAATCTAAAGAGCTATATGAAATAAATACAGGTATTGAGATGAGTTTCTTTTCTTTTCCATATGGTCTTTATAATAATAATTTATTAGAACTTTCCCTAAAATGTGGCTATTCAAATTGCTGTATATCAAAGCATGGTATTATTTATTCGCTTGAGAGTTTAATTCCTAGAAACTCTATAAATGGATCAATGAGTGATTCAGATATTTCAAAAATATTGAATCCAACAGGCTATATCCGCGCAAAATGGATTCTTGAAGATGCTACTAAAAATATTTTAAAAAAAATTATTAGAGAAAAAAATTATTTAGTTTTGAGGAGAATAGTTTTAAAGTTTTTCTGAATTTCCTATCAATTGATATTTGTAAATAACTAGAGATAGAGAACTATTTTTTATACTGGAAATTATTTTATTAGATTGCTAGCAAAATAATTATTGGCTTCTAAATATCCTTCAACGCTTCCACAATCAAAACGCCTTCCTTTAAATTTATATGCTATAACATTGCCTTGTTTCGCTTGTATATTTAGGGCATCAGTAATTTGTATTTCTCCATTTTTGTCAGGTTTGATATTCCTTAGAATATTAAAAATATCTGGAGTTAGTATATAGCGACCAATAATGGCCATATTACTTGGAGCATCGCTCTTTGAAGGTTTTTCAACCATATCTGTTACCATATAGCAGTCTTTTGAACCCTTAACTAAATCACCGGCAATGATGCCATATTTATCAGTATGATCAATAGAAACTTCTTCAATAGCAATTATTGAGCATTGGTATTTTTCATATAGCCTTGTTAATTGAAGCATTACACTATCGGGACTATTAACGCATAAGTCATCTGCTAAATGAACTGCAAATGCCTCATCTCCAATCAAAGGCTCACCAGAAAGTATTGCGTCTCCTAAGCCAAGCATTTTTTTCTGTCTAACATATGTAAAAGTTGATCTTTTAATTACTTCTTTGATTTCCGTTAAATAATGTTCTTTTGGAGTTCCATTTAGTTGTGATTCAAGTTCATATGAGTTATCAAAGTGATCTTCGATAGCCCGTTTTCCTCTGCCAGTGACAATTGCCATATTGGCAATATTTGCAGATAATGCCTCCTCTACTCCATATTGCAATAAAGGCTTGGTTAAAATTGGAAGCATTTCCTTAGGAACAGCTTTAGTGGCCGGCAAAAAACGAGTACCATAACCTGCAGCTGGGAAAAGACATTTTCTAATCAATTTATTTTCCTTATTTTTATCTAAACAAGAGTAATACTATATCCATCATATTTTTCAAAAAAAATGGTTTTTTATAAAAATATAAAATTTTATAATCGCTTAGTCATTTTAATGGTGATTTTCAATTCAATCTTGCTATTTAATAAAGTGTGCACTAATAATTAATTTATATTGACATTTGTTTTTCTTAGAGTTATTACGATATCATTTCCAACTCCAAACTTATCAAATATATTTAGCATATTTTGTAATTTTTTTGAAAAAATTATGTCTTTTTTAAAGACAAAATTATTAGGAAGAAGGCCAACATCATAAGAAAATGAAAACATCGAGGGATATGAAAAAGTTAATGAGTTGATAATTTCTAAGTTATTTTTTTTAGAATAGTTTAGTAAGTTATCTTTATTAAAATGATATAAGTGAATTGGAAGCTCTACACAGCTTGGTGAAAGGGAATATATTAAGCCTTTGTAGTTAGGAACAGCAATTATTGCCTTTCCTTGAGAGGAAAGATGGTTATCAATAAATTCAAAGTATTTACTTGGAGCATGAACGTGTTCTAATGACCAGTTCATTCTAATTAAGTCAAATTTTTTGCCATCTTCAACTTCTTCGATTCCAGACCAACACTTAATACCGTTACTGTTTAAAAATTCCCTTGATGAATTATCAGGCTCACATCCAAAAACCTCAACATGTTGTTTTGATGCTATAAGAGAACTTCCAGATCCCCAAAAATGAGGATTTATTCCAGAACCACAACCAATATCTAAAAAGTTTTTTACATTTCCCTCTTTAATATATTTAATAATTGGATCTTCTATTGCAGGCTTTACTTGAGAACCCAATAAATTTGATATGCTAGGTATAAAGAAAAAAATATATGCTAATGGTGAGTTTGCAATCCAATTTATCATCTTCCCTATAGGGCTTTTTTTAATGCGCGTTTTAAGATCATGCATATGATGAAACGTGTAAGATTCAGAATAAAAAGAACCAATCTCTTTAATAGAAGGTCTTGGGTTGGTAAAATTTAAACCACAATCATTACACTCAACTATTGTGAAATAATCTTGTGTTGATTTGTGAATTAAATCAGTTTGATGGGTAACATTACTATAATTTTTTGATCCACACAAATCACAATTAGTATTTTCCACTTTTTCCCTTCTATTTTTTAGATTACAATTTTTGTAGGAATTTACAAATATAAAACTAGATTTTTTAAAATAATGCTTAGAATGTCGATATTAGCAGATGTTATACACTAAATTCTGACTCTTATAATCGCAATAGGTTTATCAATCTTCTTTTGTTGTATAATTTTGAAAAGGGATAGCCACATAAATTAATTAAACTATATTCACTTGTGATCAAAGAACATTAAAAATGACTAATAAATTAACTATTTCTTTAATAAATTTTTTTTATTACAGCCTCTATAGAGTCTCCTTCAAAACATAGAAGTTAACTAAAGTACTAAATAATTCTTTACTTAAAAGATCCTATGAATATTTCTTTGTTAGCTATCAATTCATTTAATATTGCAATATTCATTGCTGTCTTTTTAACATTTCTCATAATAAACTTACTAAGACCAGTTGCTCTTAGAATTAATCTTATAGATTTACCTAGTAATCGAAAAAAACATGAAGGATCTGTTCCTCTCATTGGTGGGATTTCAATGTTTTTTGCATTTTCAATTAGTTTTTTATTGACTGGTATTGATTTGAGTGATAGTAAGTATTTTTTATTAGCTTCATTTGTAATTGTTACTATTGGGGCTCTGGACGACTACTATGATATCTCTGTTAGATATCGCCTATTTTTTCAAATTTTAGCCGCGACAATTGTAACTATTATTGCGGGCGTTAATATCGAATCAATAGGGACTATTTTCTCATTTAGAGAAGAAATATTGCTTAGCTCTTGGTCAGTTATTGTTACTATTATTGCTGTAATTGTTGCTATAAATGCCATCAATATGTCTGATGGTATTAATGGGCTATCTGGCTCAATAAGTTTTGTTTCTTTCTTTATGCTTGCTTTTTTCTCTTATATTGATGGAAAACAAGAAAGTTTAATAATTGCCTCATTAATGTGTTCAGTAATTCTTCCTTTCCTTTACTATAATCTCAGTAGTAAAATTGCGTCAAAGAAAATTATATTTATGGGTGATGCTGGAAGCATGTTTCTTGGTTTAGGAATTGTATGGTTACTAGTAACTTTATCTCAAGGTAGCTATAGGTCATTCTCACCAGTAATTGCATTATGGTTATTTGCTATTCCATTGATTGATGCAACTTCTACCGTAATAAGAAGAATTTTAAAAGGACAGTCTCCTTTTAAGCCTGACTTAACGCATATTCATCATGTTTTAATTCATATTGGCTTCAGTAAGAAACTTGTACTAATTACTCTTTTTTTATTTTCTTTCTTTATGGCTTTAATAGGTTTCCTAGCAGAGTTTTATAAAATTGCTGAATGGAAAATGTTTTTAAGTTTTGTTATAATTTTTATTATTTTCTATGTACTTAAAAATTATATTATTTCTAAAAATAATATTGGTTAATTGAATGAATAAAACTGAAATAAATTTTGAAAATTACTGGGATTGCTTAGATGATAAATTTGATGAGCTTATAAAAAATGGCTATGTAAAACTACCATCAATAGCTAATTTAGACCTAAAACAAATTTCCAGTCAAATTTCCAGTCAAATTTCTGATAAAACTTATACAGAATTAAATGATGAACATAAAATGTTTATTGGAAATCTTTTATTAGAAAAAAAATTAGCTCCAAAGCTTTTTAATTTTGCTAAAAAAAACTTTGGTTATAAGGGTCTAATTTCAAATCAGTACCATGTTGCTCGTCTTGCCACTCCTGGAGAACACAAGTATAGAGCTCACTTTGATTCACATATTTTTACGTTAGTAATTCCATTGCAGATACCCACATCATTTAATAAAAATGAGTCAATTGGTGAATTAATATTTTTCCCAAACATGAGGCCCTTTCCAAAAAATGAATTTATTGATTTTATGGGTAAATTATGGACCAAGCAATATTCATCTAATTCTGGAATTAAAAAACTTGTTAAAAAGAAGAAAATCCATATTAATTCTTTTAGAGATTATGAACCACTGTTATTTTTAGGTAATACCGTGTTTCATGCCAATAAGCCTTTGTCGCTAAATTCTGAATCTAACCGTTTAACCTTACTTGCTCATTATTTTGATCCATTTCCGAATTACAGTATTGGTAGTCTTCTTAGAAAAATTCGATTACGTTAAGTTTTAAGTTTTTTTATTGGGTGACCTTGTGCTTTCATCTCAAAGACATTCTTAACTATGTATGCTTCAACATCTTCGTGTTAATGGTTATAATTAGTTCTTTAATTCATTCTTTAAACTTTTGCTTAATTCAATCTTTGCCCCTTCTCTTTTGGCGATATTTTATTTTATTATTATTCTGCCTATTGGTATATTTATTCGTCTATCTGGTAAGGACCTGCTTAAACAAAAAATTGATGTTAATGTCAAATCTTATTGGATAGAGAGAACCAAGCCTATGGGTTTAATGAAGAATCAATTTTAAAGGCTAATCCATGATAGCTATATTAGGAATTTCTGCTTTTTATCATGATAGTGCTGCTTCGCTATTAATTGATGGTGAGATAGTTGCAGCTGCTCAAGAAGAGCGCTTTACTCGTAAGAAGCATGATTCATCTTATCCAGTTAATGCGATTGACTACTGCTTATCAGAAGTAGGATTATCTTTAGAGCAAGTTGACTATATTGTTTTTTATGATAAGCCTTATTTAAAGTTTGAGCGGTTATTGAAAACTTATATTGCTTTTGCCCCCAAAGGGTTGCATTCGTTTATTATGGCAATGAGCATTTGGCTGCGTGAGAAGTTATTTCTTAAAAATATGCTTATTAAAGAAATGAAAAAAGTTGATAGTAATTTCAATTCTAATAAGCTTATGTTTGGCGAGCATCATTTTAGCCATGCTGCTAGTGCGTTTTTTGCCTCACCTTTTGAAGAGGCTGTGGTGGTTACACTTGATGGTGTTGGAGAGTGGGCGACCACTACTGTTGCAATCGGTAAAGGGCATGAGCTTAACATTGTTAAAGAAATTCATTTTCCACATTCACTAGGTTTACTTTATTCAGCATTCACCTACTACACAGGCTTTAGAGTAAATAGTGGTGAATATAAAGTAATGGGTTTAGCTCCTTATGGAGAGCCAAAATATAAAGAATTAATTTTAGATAAGTTAATTGATTTGAAAGAAGATGGATCGTTCCGCCTAGACCAGTCTTATTTTAATTATGCAGTTGGTCTAACTATGGTTAATCAAAAGTTTGCCAAACTATTTGGTGAACCTATTAGAAAACCAGATACTGATAAGTTAACTCAGTTTCATATGGATATTGCAGCATCTATTCAAGCTGTTACAGAAGAGGTAGTGTTGACGATGACTAGGTCGCTTGCAAATGAATATAACATTCCTAATCTCTGCATGGCTGGCGGTGTTGCACTTAATTGTGTTGCTAATGGTAAGATACTTAGAGATAAAGCCTTTAAAGACATTTGGATCCAACCAGCATCTGGAGATGCTGGAGGTGCATTAGGTGCTGCATTAGCTTTGTGGCATAAAGAACTCAATAAGCCAAGAAAAGTAAACCTTAATGACTCTATGCGTGGCTCATACCTTGGCCCATTATATACTATACACAAGAAAAAATTGAAAAAGAATTATCAGAATGTGGTGCAATATTTCATACAGTTAACGAAAAAAATATGATTGAACAAGCTGCTCAAGCCTTGTCAGATAAACAGGCAGTAGGTTGGTTCCAAGGAAGAATGGAATTTGGGCCTCGCTCACTTGGTGGCCGGTCTATTCTCGGTGATCCTCGATCAGAAGAGATGCAAAAGACACTTAATCTAAAGGTTAAATATCGTGAGAGCTTTAGACCATTTGCGCCTTCCGTGTTAAGAGAGGATGTTTCAGAATGGTTTGAAGCTGATTATGATAGTCCATATATGCTTTTAGTTGGTGATGTCAAAAAAGATAAGCGGATAGAAATGACAGACGAGGAAAAAGCATTGTTTGGTATTGATAAACTTAATATCAGACGCTCAAATATTCCTGCAGTAACTCATGTGGATTACTCGGCAAGAATCCAGACAGTTCATAAAGAAACTAATCCTAGGTATCATGCGCTTATATCTAAGTTTAAAGAAAAAACAAATTGCCCAGTAATAGTAAATACTTCATTTAATGTAAGAGGAGAGCCAATAGTTTGCTCACCAAAAGATGCTTTTCAATGCTTTATGGGGACTGGATTAGATCTTCTAGTTATTGGTAATTGCGTTCTAAGAAAAGAGGATCAAGACCAGTCATTACTTGGTGATTACAAGGATAAGTATGAGAAAGATTGATTTACAAAAATATTAATAAATATTTAGGATATTTAAATGCAATTAAAAGATCGCTATAAATATTTTCCTCAAATGGAGCATTATGATTCTTTAAAAGTCAAATATTGTCCTTATTTGATGTTCAAGACTGAGAATAATTATTGCTCTGAGGTTGTAAATACTGATGCAAATGGTTTTCGATACTCTGGTGCGGATGGAAGGCTGCAGGTAGGTAATCTTGAGCCAACAGGGTCTGTAAATATTTTTACTGGAGGGTCAAGCGCGTTTGGCGTTGGCGCAACATCTGATAAATCAACTATATCAGCTTATTTAAGTAAGGCAACCAATAGTAGGTGGATTAATTTCTCTGGCCGAGCGCATGTTTCAACTCAAGAATTTATCACATTTGCATACTACAGAGACCTTCTGCCCTCAGTTGGTAATATAGTTATTTTTAGTGGTTTTAATGATCTATATTTATATTATGCATCTAACTATTTTAATGAACAAGTAGGCACATTCTTTAATGCAAGTGATTGGATAAAAAAAATGAATAGTAATCATAGTTTTAGATCAGTTATTGCGAGACCATTAATAAATAAAATGCTTACTATAATTTATGGAGCTCATCATTTTTCCCTTTTATCAGATGCGGATGCAGTGCATGCTCTTTTTCGTAAAATACCTTTAGGTCAGTTTGAAGCAAAATTTTATAATAATGATGTTATTAATAGACACAATGAAAAACCAAGTGAGGTTCTCGATATTATAAGAAGGAATATTTCAAATTGGAGGGTTATGGCTGATTCTTATAATGCAAAAATTACATATGTGCTTCAGCCTTTTTCCAATTGGTTGCCCGATCGATCATTGACGGAAAACGAAAAACATGTATTTGATATTTTGGATTATTCAGGCGGAGAGAGTTGGAAAGTATTTTCAGAAAGTATTAATGGTTTGCATTCATGGTATTCAAAAGAATTAAGTGTAATATGTGAAGAACAAAAAATTAATTATTATGATTCAAATAGTTTTTTGAATAAAGATTCCAATCAGGATATTTTTGTAGACCGCGTACATTTAACAGATTATGGTAATAAAATACTATCAGACTATATATTGGAGAAGACATGGAATTAGCATTGATTATATTTGGCATATTTGGATTAACCATTTTTTTGTATAAGGTTAGAAAGAACAAAAAAAATAACAATAAGGATATTTATCCTCATTTTTAATAAATAAAATAATACTTATGATTAAGAAAATATTTAACACTATATTGCCTGACAAGAACCTATCTACATTCCCAAAAACATCATTAATAAAAAAATTATCTTTATTGGATGTGGGTGCAAGATTTGGAGTCGGTTATCCTTGGAATAATGCTAAGATTGAGAATCTTAATGTGATACTTGTTGAACCCGATCCTGAAGAGGTTGAGTTATTAAGTCAACATCATAAAGGAGATATATTACCATATGCTTTGTGGAGCAAAGAGACAGAGCTTATGCTAAATATCAATAAAACTCCAGGAACTTCCTCTGTACTTGAGTCAAACATACCCTTCCTTAGTCAATTTGATGACAGTCAGCGTTATGAGTTAAAACATCAAATCAAAATAAGCACAAGAACTATTGATAATCTGCACAATAGTGGGGAATTAGCTGATGTAGATTTCATGAAAATGGATGTTCAGGGTGCTGAAGTTGAGATAATGAAGGGTGGCGTAAACTTTTTGAAAAATAATTTAGTAGGCCTTGAATCAGAAGTTTTGTTTACACATCTTTATCATAACCAGCCTTTATTTAGCGATATAGAGGTTTTTGTGCGTCAAGAATTAGGACTGGAATTATGGGATATTAGAAAGACTTATTGGAAATATTCGCAAACTCGCTACAAAAATCCGACTAAGGGTCGTTTAATATTTGGAGATGCTTTATTTTTAAGACCTTTTTTAACACTTGATACTTGGTTACTGAGTATGGACAGTGATAAAGCAAAATCTAAACTACATATGTTGATTACTGTTACATTAGCATATGGTTATTTAGATTATGCTGATGCCATACTAAATGCAGCTTTTATTGATAAGTACTTAAGTAAAGAAGATAAACTCATATTTATTGACCATATTAGGAAAATACAAAAAAGCATTTATCCTTTTAAAAATGGACTAATTCATTTGTTTTTACCACTACAAATGCTTGCAAATTGCTTTAAACCGACTCATAAAGGTTGGGCAACTGTTGATAGTAGCAATCACTTAGGCTCTCGAAAAAAAGGTTTTTTTTGGTTTTAATCATAATTTTGTTATCACTTGAGAAGTGAAATTTACATCAAAGGTGATGATTAAACTATCAGGATTTTTTTACATGAAGGAAGGGTGGTCGAATTCCCTCAATACTAATCCACTGTGACGGAATAGTTTTCTTGTGCCTGTTTTTTAATCTTATCTTTATCACTTTCGAAACCAATCAAGTATTTCTTTAGTGACAATTGAAACATTAAGACCTTCTGACCAATTCTTTTTAACTCTCATAGTTTCTTCAAAATTATCGCACTGTAACTCAATCCGTGCTCCTGAATCAAAATCAAAATAGACTGCTTCTAAAAAACTATTTCCAGAAGGATCTGCCCTATGCACCTTAGAGTATTCTCCTTTTTCTATATATGGAAACATCATAGATAAATCCTCTATAATTTCATCCCTCTTTTTTATACAAATAACAAAGTCTTCTATGTAATTACTCATTCCAACAATGCCCAATATTATAAATTTTTCATTTTTATCTTTTATATAAGGACTTCTTGAATTATTTTTAACAAAAAATGACAATCCACCATCGTATATTTTTAGGTTGTCTCGTTTATACACTTCACTATATTTATTTGGTTCATTCAAATAATGATACACATCTTTAGTCCTCTCAATTTCCTTAAGAATCTCATCTTCAGTCATATAATCCAACAAACTGTCTCCAATACTCATTCCTTCAATTTCAAAGTCTGAAATATCTTCTGCAAAAACAGACGGAGAACTAAGAAAGAATAGTGAGAGCAGAAGTATGAGAAGTTTTTTCATAATAGAATCATTTTTGAACTAGAAGTTTATTCTACTACTGAAGTTCTTCAAAAGGTTAAAAATTGACCTCTAAAGGGATACAAGCGATTCTATTCCACAATTATGGAATAGTTTTAGAGGTGTCACTTCTTGACCACCTCTAGTGATCACGCAACCAACTGATAATTTCTTCAGGGCGAACTATAACGCTAAGACCTTCTGACCAGTTCTTATTAATTCTTAAAGTTTCTTCAAAATTAGTGCACGATACTTCACTATGTGCTCCTGAATCAAAATTGAAATAGACTGCATCTACAATGCTATTTCCTGAAGGATCGGCGGCATGCTTGTGAAAATCTTCTATTTTTTGTGCATTTGGGAACATCTCAGAAAAAACTTCTATAATTTCATCTCTTTTTTGTATGCAATTATCAAATTCCTCAATGTATCTGATAAATCCTCGCGGAGAAAGTATTCTGTATTTTTCATTTTTATTAGTAAGATACTTGTTTGTTGAATTATTTTTAATGAAAACAGAAACAAACGAATATGTCGGAAAGTCTTTATATAAATATATTTCTACATATTTATTTGGTTCATTTAAATATGCATAATCATTTTTATTTCTTTCAATTTCTTTAAGAATTTCATCTTCAGTCATATAATCCAACAAACTGTCTCCAATACTTATACCTTCAATCTCAAAGTCTGAAATATCATCTGCAAAAACAGATGGAGAACTAAGAAAGAATAGTGAGAATAGAACTGTAAGTAGTTTTTTCATAGTAGAGTCATTTTTGAACTAGAAGTTTATTCTACCTCTGAAGTTCTTCAAAAGTATAGTATATGATTGAGAACTTACAAATATTGACGGGGAAGACCTTGTCTCTTATCGCTTTATTTGGGTTATACATGAGATTGTTAGACTCAATCTCAATCGTGAACTCTAAGCAGGGTATTAAGATTGGTAAACTTTTAGAAGCAAAACTACTCCACTGTGATGAATTAGAAATATATGAACTTGTTTTTATCTTCTCAGGTTGAGTTGATTAGTCATTAAAGTTAAAGTTATATTTACTATTTTACAACAATACATTTTCCATAACTAAAGGCGCTAGACGGATGCTTCCTAAATTCATCCATGTTAATATATGTCGCCCCCCATTCTTTTGTGTCTTTATCAATAAAAACCAGATATAAAGCACTAGATTCAAATGTCTTAGTTAAAATTAAATTAGATTTTGATTCAAAAGATATTTCAGTATCAAATTTGCTATTAACATTGAAGGAACTTTCAATCCTTTCGAAGGTTACAGTTTCTATTTCTCCTGGACTGCCATGCCTGCTTAACTCTTGAGAACAAACATAAGTTTCTGATAAAGAAACTGTAGATAAAAATATTAGAAATATTAGGAGTAGTTTTTTCATAATAGAGTTATTTTTGAACTAGAAGTCAATTCTACCTCTGAAGTATCTCAAAAGGTCAAAAATTGACTTCTAAAGGGTAACAATCAAGACTACTCCACAGTGACGGAATAGTCTTGTTCATTCCTGTTTGTGACCACCTCAAGTCTCATGTCTTTTCGCTAAACCGTAAATGAGGGTATAGTTCATAATGATATTATTTAAAAAAGGAAAAATAATGATTCAAGTTACTTTTTTACAAAATCACTTCAAGATACTTTTGCTTATTACCTTATTGATTTCAATTTTTTTTCCACTTAAAGCAAATGCATACTGTAAATGTGCGTGTCTTGATGGAAAGAATCAGTCAATTTGTACTAGTGTATATGAATTCAAAAATTGTCCTGTAATGACCTGCCCTTTTGAGAGGAATAGTTACCAACCTTTGCCATCGCAAAAATTAAAACCCTATGGGACTTCCTCTTGCCGTCAGGCACAAGTTTGGAATAGTTGGACTGGTAGGTATGAATGGGAAAGAGTTTGTAATTAATTAACCCCTAAAGGGGAACGAACAAGACTACTCCACAGTGACGGAATAGAACGGATTGTTAGTGTTTTTGACCATAGTAGGGATATCATCGAACCTATTCGTTTTCATAAAATATTCCTTAACCAAACAGTAGAATCTTTATTTAAAATTTGAATAGTCATACCTAAACTGTAATTATTTATCATTATAAAATTTGCATCGAAATCATCGCAATGGATACTTGCAAATCCACCTGAATCAAAGTTAAACCAGACTCCTTCTACACTGCTATTTCCTGAGGGGTCAGTAGGATGGACTTCACGACTTTCTGATTTATCTGCATTTGGAAACTTCCCAGATAAAACTTCTGAAATTTCATTTCTTTTTTGCATGCAACCATCAAAGTCATCATTGTATTTGAGGATACCACGGATACCAGATATTACAAATTTTTCATCTTTATCAGTTATATACTTATTTGTTGAATTATTTTTAACAAAAAATGAAAGAGAGTCATATGTTGAAAAGTCCTTAATTAAAAATACTTCAGCATATTTATTTTGTTCTTTTAAATAAGAATAACGACCTTTACCTAATTCAATTTCCTTAAGAATTTCATCTTCAGTCATATAGTCCAATAAACTGTCTCCAATGCTCATTCCTTCAATCTGGAAATTTGAAAGATCATCTGCAAAAACAGAGGGCGAATAAAGAAAGAATAGTGAGAATAAAAGTATGAGTAGTTTTTTCATAATAGAGTCATTTTTGAACTAGAACTTAATTCTACTACTGAAGTGTGTCAAAAAGTATAGTATTTGACTGAGAACTTACCAATCTTGATAGGGAAGACTCTATCTCTTATCTCTTTATTTGGGTTATACATGAGACTGTTAGACTCTATCTCAA
>Ga0209816_1000333_pt1 | contig 38284 bp, 37 predicted proteins | sample CoawatmetaG01DNA_FD_187509 | JGI IMG/M metagenome (GOLD analysis project Ga0209816, IMG submission 187509) | Marine microbial communities from the West Antarctic Peninsula - Coastal water metaG017-DNA (SPAdes) (version 2) | ecosystem: Environmental > Aquatic > Marine > Coastal ...
GTTTCATATAATCCCATATTGGCCTTTGCAATATACTTATTGGGACATGAAATATTTTTTAATAAGAGTCTAAATAATTTTAAGTTTTTTTTATATAGTTTTTTTGCATTAACCATGACTATTAATATGTTTATTACTGGAGGACGTGCTGGGCAAGTAATGTTTTTTGTGATGATTGCTATATTGGTATTTCAATTCTTCAATTCTGAGAAAATTAAATCATTAATTATTTTGATATTTCTTATTCCAGGCATAATCTTTACTGCTTATAAGTCTAGTGATTTATTTGAAGAGAGAGTTAATTCTGCAATTAATGATGTAGTTACTTATGAGGTTAATTCAAATACTTCTGTCGGAAAGCGAATTGATTATATGATTAATTCAATTGATATTATTAAGAAAAATCCCTTCATAGGAGTTGGTACTGGAGATTTTCCGATTGAATTTACAAAAATTAGTATTATTAATAATAACCATGATAATATGCGTAATACAAATCCACATAATATGTATAACCTTATTTTGATTCAGTTGGGTTTTATGGGTTTATTTAGTTTTTTATCAATTTTTTATTACCAAATTAAACAGTCTTTTGCCTCTAATGAAAGGTTTCTGAGAGATGTTGGGATTACTTTACCATTATTATTCCTAGTAATTATGTTTAGTGAAAGCTACCTTTTAGGTCACTACACAACTTTACTCTATATATTTTTTAGTTCTTTTTTATATAAAGACTTTGAAAAATCCAAATAAAATTCTAGTAATAGTTCAGCGATCTAATGGTGATGTTTTATTGAGCCAATCTCTTATTAAATCTTTATTTGAATACTTTGATCATCCAAAGATTGATTTATTAGTTAATGATGATACTATTCATGTTGCAAAAATTATTCCTTTTGTTGATCATGTATACACTTTTTCATATATAAAAAAACAAGCTAACTGGATAAAGCAGGAATACAACCTTATTTCTTCTTTATTTAGAAAGTATGATTTAAGTGTTAATTTAACCGCAAGTGATAGAAGTGTTGTTTATGCTTTATTAGCAAGTAAAAAATCAATAAGTGCAGTAGAAAAAAATTTTAAAAAATCATGGTGGAAAAAAAAATTATTAAATTTACATTATTATTTTGATTCTTCAAGACACATACTTTTAAATAATTTAGAGCCATTAAATTTATTAAATATTAAGCATGCCAACGTCCAAGATTCAATAAAAGTTTCTAGTAACGCATATCAATCAATGGATTGTTTGATCAAAAAAAAAGGCATCACTGAATATATTATTTTCCATCCTTCGGCTCAGTATCATTACAAAATTTATCCAAAGCATTTGAGAGATAAATTACTTCATCATCTAAATACTTTGGGAGTAGCAATCCTAGTAACTGGAGCTAATAATCAGATTGATTTAAATATAAAAAAAGAACTACCAATATTACCAAATATTTTTGATTTTATTGGAGAAACAACTCTCGAAGAATACTTTGCCTTGAGTGAGTCTGCGATAGCATATATCGGAATGGATACATTAAACATGCACATTGCAGCAATCCAGAATAAGCGGATTTATGCAATATTTGGACCCACGAACCTAAAAATGTGGTCGCCATGGTCTAATAATTTAAAAACTGGAGCTTTTGAAAATAGCCCACTACAAACTTATGATAATATAACAATTTTTCAAGCATCATTCCCATGCGTTGCATGTGGAAAAGCTGGTTGTAATGATAACCATGGAAGGAGTGAGTGCCTTCATGTAATTAAGCCTGAAAAAATTTTTAATGAAGTAAATGACTGGTATAAAAATGTTTGATTTTAATAGAACCTACCAATTCCCTTTCAAATATGATATTCCAAATTACACAAAGCAGTATTTATTAAAAAAAAGTATTTACAGGCGTTTTTTTAAATTTTTTAAAAGATATGTTTATATTTTATTTAGAAGTCAAAAAAAATTAGAAGTATTTTCAATTCTTCCTAGTTATAAAAAAATCCTTTGGATAAATATCTCTGCCCCAAGCCTGGGTGATAGCATAATGGATTTATCAAGCAGAGTAATGTTGCTACAAAAAAAAATTGATTTATTTACTGATATAAAGAATCAAAATATTTATAAGGATGATGAGATTTTTACAAATGTTTTTTCTAATATTAAAGATATCCAAAAAAATAAATATGATCTTGTTATTCTTGACTCTTATAGTACTAGGAGTATTAAAATTAAATCTTTAATTGCACCTAAAACACCATATGTTGGAATGTTTGGATACTTTAATGGACCAGAAGTAAATCGAATTCTTTTTAGTTTTTTCCAAATGGATAATTTACTTGGCAATAAATTGACTAATGATAAACTAATCAATATAGCAAAAAACTTTATAACAATCTCAAAACATGATCAGTTAATTGTTAATGAAATTGTTCCAAAAAACTATATTGCGATTGTCTTAGGAGGAGAATGGGAATACAAAACATATAAGAAATGGGACGAAGTAATTGAGAAAATACTTTCATATAATGAGGGTCTTGATATTGTCCTCTTGGGATCTGATAATGCAATAATTACTTCCCATCAAATTATAAATTTTTTTGCGCAACATAACTTTTATAATTTCACATCAAAGCTTACTTTTAATCAAACAGTTGAGGTAATCAGAAAATCAAAAATTTTACTATGTTGTGATGGAGGTCTATTTCATGGCGCTACAGCCGTGAATGCAAATATTGTTTCACTTCTTGCCAGATTGAAGCCAGATATGCTTCTAACAAAAAATACTCCTTCTCAAAGCTTGTATAATGATGAAAATGTAAATAAAATTTCAGTAAGTGAAGTGCTTTCGAAATACCATGAGGCCTTTAATCTCTCTGATAGTCGTCCTCAAGACGAATGATATCATCCTCACCCAGATAATCCCCTGTCTGAACTTCAATAATTTCCAAGTCAACTTGACCTTGATTTTCAAGTCTATGAATTTCTCCCTTAGGAATATATGTAGATTGGTTTTTTTCTAAATTGTAAGTTTTATCACCACATGTAATTTTCGCACATCCACTAACTACAACCCAGTGCTCTGATCTGTGATTATGCTTTTGAAGAGAAATTTTAGCTCCAGGCTTAACACATATTCTTTTCGCTTGAAAGCCATCGCCAATATCAATTGAGTCATAGTAACCCCAAGGTCTAAAAACTTTACGATGATTTACTGCTTCTGGGCGATTTTGATTTTTTAATTTTCTTACAATATTTTTAATATTTTGAGAATTATTTATATTTGTTACCAATAATGCGTCATTTGTATCAATAATAATTAAATCCTGAACCCCGACTGCTGAAACTAATCTATTTGAACTATAAATAAATGAATTGTTAACATTATCAAGCATTACATCGCCTTCAATAACATTACCATTGTTGTCTTTAGCTTTAGATTTCATAAGGCTTTCCCAAGAGCCAACATCATTCCACTTTGCATCCAAAGGAATTACAATAGAGTCATTGGTATGCTCCATCACAGCGTAATCTATTGAAAGTTCTGGGCATTTGAGAAATTCTTCATTTACTAAGCGAATAAAATCGCAATCTTCATTTTGATCTTTAAGAGAATTTTTACAACAATTAAGAATTTCAGGTGCAAATTTTTCTAATTCCTGAAGAAATACTGAACTTTTAAACATGAACATTCCGCTATTCCATAAATAATTACCAGATTTAAGATATTTATTAGCGTTACTTTGATTGGGTTTTTCTTTGAAAGATTTAATATTATAAAATTTAGATTTTAAATTCATTTCAGCTTCAATATAGCCATATCCAGTCTCAGCTTTATTTGGCTTGACACCAAAAGTCACAAGTTTATTTTTTATTGCAAGGGTTTCACCTATTGATACAGCCTCATGAAATGAGTTAATGTCCTCAATTAGATGATCTGCTGGCAACACAAGTAATATCGGATCATCAGAAGATTTGTATAGTTTTAATGCAGCTAATGCTATTGCTGGAGCTGTATTTTTGCCAATAGGCTCTAAAATAATTCCATTTGTTGATTTATTAATTTCTCGAAGTTGTTCAGCTGCTAAAAACCTATGATCTTCATTACAAATTATAATCGGATTCTCGGCCTCTTCAGGGAGTCGTAAAATAGTTTCTTGAAAAAGGGTATTATTATTACCTAAGTTAATAAATTGTTTTGGCTGGAGTTTTCGAGATAGAGGCCAAAGTCTTGTTCCACTTCCTCCAGAAATAATAATTGGAATAATCATTTGTTAATTTTCTTTATTATATTTGATTTTGGCGGTTTCCAATCTGCTTGGACTTCTGATAATTTTACATAACGATAAAAAGTTCCTTCAAAATTTCCAAATGCAATAACAAATCCAGCTCCTCCATCTAAAAAACCTAGTTTAAAAATATAGTGCTTTAAAAATGACCAAATTCCGTGAATAAAGCCTTTAAAGACACTACCATTAATACCTCTATCTTGAAGTTTTTTAACTCCAAGGGTTGAGTAGCGATTTGCTTTATAAATAATTTCCTCAGTATTTTTAAAAGGGAATTGCCATATAGTGTTTTTAATTACACCAATTTTCTTTTCACTATGGCTTATATATCCTTCATGAACAGGTTTTAAGTCATACGACATCTTACCAGACCTAAATAATTGAGGCTGTCTATAATTTGGATACCAGCCTGAGTGTTTTATCCATTTTCCCATAAAATAGTTCTTTCTAGGTATATGAAAAATATCACTTGAGGTTTCATTTATTAGTGTAAGTATTTCATCACGAGTTGCTTCAGTACATCGCTCATCAGAGTCAAGGCTAAGAATCCAATCTTTAGTGCAGTATGAAATCGCTTTATTTCTTAAGTTTCCATAGCCATCAAAGGGGATATGGACAACTTTAGCACCTAAACTTTCAGCAATTTCAGTTGTGCCATCAGTACTATTTGAGTCAGCGACAATAATTTCATCTGCCCATAAGACACTGTTAATGCAATCTCTGATTTTATCAGCTTCATTAAAGGCAATAATATAGACCGAAATTTTCATTATTAGTTGTAAGCAGTAATGTGTGGTTAAATGTTACCCAATTACTGAGTGTTTTTTAAACAAATAAATGAGTATCAGTCTAATAGTTACTACTTATAACCGTCCTGAAGCTTTAATACTAGTTCTTAAAAGTATTGAATGTCAAATACTTCCTCCTTCTGAAGTAATTATTGCAGATGATGGAAGTGATGAGCAAACTAAAGATTTAATTTCTGAATTTAATGCACAGTCAAATTTAGAAATAATACACTCCTTTCAGGAGGATTTAGGTTTCAGACCTGCTGAGGCAAGAAATAAGGCGATATCAATTTCTAAAAGTGACTATATTATATTAGTAGATGGGGACATGGTACTTCATCCAGAGTTTGTTGCTGACCATCTTAAAAATTCTAAATTTGGTTTTTTTATTCAAGGTTCTAGATCTCTACTTACAGAAAAAAAAACAAAAGATGTAATTATAAGACGCCAGTTAGTTTTTAATTTTTTATCTAGTGGCTTGAATAATCGCTTCAATTCAATCCACTCAAATTTTTTATCTAAGTTTTTTCCAATTAAAGAAAATTATTTAAAGGGCATAAAAACCTGCAATATGTCTTTTTTTAAAAAAGACTTTATTAGTGTTAATGGGTTTAATAATGAATTCAAGGGCTGGGGCCGAGAAGATAGTGAGTTTGTTGTTAGATTATTAAATAAAGGCATTAATCGAAAAACACTTAAATTTTCAGCAATTCAATATCATCTATGGCATGATGAGGCTGATAGAAAGGCTTTAGTAGTGAATGATAAGCTACTTCAAAAAGCTGTAGCTGAAAACCTTGTTTGGTGCGATCAGGGCATTGATAAGTTTTTATGATAGTTAAAAATTATTTTAAAGCATTGCTTCTAAGAGGTATCACGAAGAAAAAAAATATTGAGTTTGATGTAAAAAATTCTTCAAAAGTTTTAATGCTTCGTTATGACAGGATTGGTGATATGGTAATAACAACTCCTGTTTTTAGGGAATTAAAAAAATCGTATCCAAATATCGAAATTAACGTTTTAGCTAGTCAAGCTAATCATATGATTTTAAAAAATAATCCTTATATTGATAATATTTATTTAAATAATAAAAATAATATATTTTTAGATTTGCCAATTCTATTTAAGTTGAGAAAGAAAAAAATTGATGTTTGTTTTGAGTTTGATCATTCTGTTGTAAGGCACGCTATTATTAGATTAAAAATAATTAATCCTAAGAAGGTTATTTCAGTTGAGAAGACTGGAAGATATGGTTTACATGGTTCTAAGTTACAAATTTATGATTACTATACTGAAAAACCAAAAGATAATCATTTTAGAGATATTTGGTTAGCTACTCTAAAGCCTTTTAATGTGATTCCTGAATCAAAACGATACAATATATTTTGTGATGAATTGCAAAAAAATAAAGCAATTAATTTTCTTAGTCAGTACTCAAATAAAATATTAATAGGGGTTAACTTACAAGGTGCGGTTAAAGGTAAAAAAATTCATTACATAGAATTAATGGATATATGTGAAGGTCTTTATAATATAAATAGCAACATTCAAATCATTATTCTTTCTACTCCAAAGAAGGAGCAAAGTGTAAAAGAAATGATAATCAATATGAGGCTAGATTATGTTTCAATAGCTTATAGGACAAATAATATTCTTGATGCGTCAGCGTTGATTGATAATTTACATTTAATTATTACGCCAGATACAGCCATTGCTCATATTGCATCAACTTTTAATATACCAGTTATAACTATTCATGAAAATAATGATGAAAGTTATAAATTATTTGCACCTACGAGTGATTTAAATAGAACTGTATTTTCAACCAATAGCAAGAGTCTTGAAGGGTTTTCTGTAGAATCGATTTTAGTTCATGCAAATGATCTAATGAAGTTGATTAAAAGTGAAAGATAGAGCTATTTAAATTTAGTGTTTATAAGCTTTGCATCCGATAAAAAATAAGGAATATCCAAATAATGATTTTTAGTAGTTTTGAGTTTATTTTTATATTTCTTCCATTGACTTTTTGTTTATATTTTTATTTAAATAAAAAAAGGTTAACAACTGTAGCTACTGGATCTTTAGCATTCGCTAGTTTGTTTTTTTATAGCTGGTGGAATATCATCTATTTACCATTAATTCTATTTTCAGTAATCATTAATTATGCATTTAGCCTTTTAATTACTAAGACGACCCCCTATAAAAAAACCTTGTTAATAATTGGCCTCTTATTTAACGTGTTATTGCTTGGCTACTTCAAATATAGTGATTTTTTCCTTCAAAATATAAACTTTGTTCTTGACACTAACTATTCTCTTTTAAGATTAACTTTACCATTAGCCGTATCATTTTTTACATTTCAGCAGATAGCTTTTTTAGTCGATAGTTTTAAAGGTTATGTTGTAAAACATACTTTTCTTAACTATATTGTTTTTGTCACATTTTTTCCTCAGCTAATTGCAGGCCCGATTGTGCATCATAAAGAAATGATGCCTCAATTTACTAAAAAAAGAAATAAGTTGATAAATTATAAGAATATTTACTTAGGTGTTTTTATTTTTTCTATAGGACTATTTAAAAAAACAGTTATTGCTGATACTTTCTCTATTTGGGCCTCAAATGGGTTTGATGTGTTAGAGCAATTGAGTCTAATAGAGGCTTGGATAACTTCTCTTTCTTATACATTTCAATTGTATTTTGATTTTTCTGGGTATACAGATATGGCTATTGGCGCTGCGCTTTTATTTAACATCAAATTGCCATTAAATTTCAATAGCCCCTATAAAGCAACAAATATTAGAGATTTTTGGCAAAGGTGGCATATAACACTCTCAAGATTTTTAAGAGATTATGTATACATCCCTATTGGTGGAAATAAGAAAGGTAATTTCAAAATGTATTGTAATTTGCTTACCACTTTTTTAATTGGAGGATTATGGCATGGAGCTGGATGGACTTTTATTTTTTGGGGAGCTCTGCATGCATTGGCGATTATTTTTCATAGGATTTGGTGTAATACTGGGGTTAACTTAAATAAAATAATAGCTTGGTTTGTAACCTTTAACTTTATAAATATATCTTGGATATTTTTTAGGGCTGAGCAATGGGAAGATGCTATAAAGGTTTTAAAAGGAATGTTTGGCTTTTCAGGAGTAGTATTGCCAAGTATTTTTCAGAATATTTCTTTTTTGCAAGAAAATGATATAGTAATTGGTGAGGTTTTTGCTAACTTTAATAGTGATACTGAAATTACTTTGTGGCTACTTATCGCATTATTTATATGCTTATTTTTTAAAAATTCAAATCAGATAGTAAGTTTTTACAAGCCTGATAATAAAATTGTGTTTTTTATTGTCTCAATATTTACTATATCTTTAATGAATTTAGATAAAAATGTTGACTTTATTTACTTTAACTTTTAGGATGAATTTTGTATAAAAAACACATACTAAAAATATTCTATTCATTTTTATTAACACTTTTTCTTTTTAGTGTAATGAATTATTTAATTGATCCATATGGCTATCAATCCAGAGATGATAAATTTGTTAAAAATTTAACAATGTTTAATAAGCCAAATGTTGCAAATGCAAGGATTCATTCTGATGGCTATTATTACCTAATTGGCAGCTCAAGGATGGCGAGGGTTAATCCTATAGTAATAGAAAATATTACAGGTAAAAAAACTCATAATATAAAAATCGATGGTGCAACTTTGTCTGAGAATAGACTTCTTGCATCAAAGGTAAAAGAACAGGGTAATTTTTTTATTTATAGTTTTGATGTTTTTTCTTCGAATAAAAGTAGGGAGAAATATAGTGAAATTAATACCAGATATAAGACATATTTAAAAGAATTAGAGAGCAGTATTTTTTTTAATAAATATTTTAATAGTGACATTACAATTAGATCAATTCAACATGCTATCAAATCTCTAAGAGGAGAGAATTTAAATAAACAGCATTTAGAACAAAACTCTCGCTATTCTGATTTTAGATTTAATTTATCTTTAAATAGTTCAGGGGTATTAAATAATTTGGATAAAAGTAATTTTTCAAATTTTGAATCTTACTCATCTGAAGAGGTAGTTAAATTAGCTAAACTAGGAACAAAGGACGATATTTTTATAATTTTGCCAAAGTATGAGTCTTTTTATTACTTATTCTCCAAATACCAAGATATTGAGAATAAATATTTTTCAGCCATATCGACTTTAGTAAATAATACTCAGGCCCAGGTTTGGTCTTATTATGGGCTAAACAATATTACTCAAAAGGAAAATAATTTTATTGATAATGGTTGGCATTTTAAGCCTCAAGTTAGTAATATAATATTTCAAGAGGTTTTTGAGCCAAGAGTCCAAATTGAAAATGAAAGAATAGGGGTGTTGATAACAAAAGAAAATTTAAATGATTATTTGTCTTTTGTAAGTCAAGATATTGGTAATATTGTAATTAAAGATAATTAATAATTTTTAAACAGTTATGAGTAAAAATAACACATATATAGATTGGAAGAGTTGGGAGACAGATTCTTTCGGTAAGACTTCTAAATTAGAAGAGGCTTATTTTAATAATATTGTGAAATTATTAAAATTAAAGAAGTCTTCTAAAATTTTAGAAATTGGTTTTGGTAATGGCTCATTTCTTGGTTATGCAGTTAGTCAAAACTTTAATTATGATGGTGTTGAGTCAAATGAAAATTTAGTTGATTTAGCTATTGATAATAATTTTTCAGCATATACCTCTCTCGACAAGATAGATACAGAAACTAAGTATGACTTAATAATTTTATTTGATGTTATTGAACATATTAATGCAGATGAAGTTGAAAAGTTTTTTAAAGAAATGAATGATCATTTAGAGGAAACTGGTTTAATATTTTTAAGGTTTCCAAATGGCTCAAGCCCCTTAGGGCTTGGGAACCAGCATGGTGATGTAACCCATTGTAATATTGTTACTTTACCTAAGCTTAATTACTGGTGCTATAACTCAGATTTAAAGGTAATACTTTATAGAGGAGATATACGACCTTTTATTTTTAGACATAATATACTTAAGATGCCTTCTAGATTGATAAGGCTGTTTTTGCATATTTCAACTGAAAAATTTATAAGATTAATTTCAAGTCAATCTAAAGGCGTTCTTTCTTCAAACTTGGAAGTGGTAATTAAAAAAATAAAATGAAAATTAGTGCATTTACATTTATAAAAAATGGGCAAATATTAGGCTATCCATTTTTAGAATCAATAAAATCTATTTTGTCCATAGTTGATGAATTTGTAATAAATATTGGAGAAAGTGAAGACGATACCTTGTTGCAAATTCGTGCAATTGATAATCCAAAAATTAGAATTATTGAATCTAAATGGAATGATCAAATGCAAGATAAGGGCTATGTCTATGGGCAGCAAAAAATGATAGCTCAGTTTAATTGTACTGGAGATTGGCTTTTCTATATTGAAGGAGACGAGATTTATCATGAAAATGATTTAGAAAAAATTAAAGAGTCAATGAAATTGCATTTAAATGACTCAAATGTAGAGGCTTTAGTTTTTGATTTTTACCATTTTTATGGCAACTCTAATAGTTTTCTAGAATCACCTGGATGGTATCGATCTGAAGCGAGAGTCATTAAGAGCTCTATAAGGTCATATGCTCCTGATGGCTTATTTTGGCTCGTTCTAGATGGAAATAAGAAAGGAAGGTATCCTAAGGCTAAAAAAGTAGGCATCTATTGTTATCATTATGGGTGGGTTCGAAGTGAAGCACAAATGAACCTAAAAAGTCAAAAAGTTCAAAAATATTGGGGCAAGATTCCTAGTAAGATTGATTATTCTCAAATAGATCAGTCTATTATTAAAGAGTTTACTGGGACTCATCCCCATTGCGTATTAAATTGGCTTCCAAAAGAAAAGGGTGTCTATGTAGCTGATTCTAATTATCAATTAAATACAAAACAAAAAAAACATCGACAAATGATTAAACTGGAATTGTTATTCGGGCTAGAGTTAAGTAAAAAACATTATAAGTTAGTTAAATGAAGGTTTTGATTGAGCTTCCTACCTGGCTTGGTGATGCTGTCATGGCTACTCCAGCTATCGAAAATTTGGAGAATCACTTTGATGATGCTGAAATTACATTAATAGGTTCATCTGTTGCAATTGATGCAATAAAAAATCACCCAAAGGTTATTAAGACTTATATCATTGATGGTACCTATAGTAGTGCTTACAGGGTAGTCAAGTGCCTTGGTGAATTTGATATATTTCTCTCTTTTAGAGGGTCCATACGTTCAAAATTTATGAAATTTTGTATCTCGGCTAAAAGTAAGTTTCAATTCGACAACAAAATATATAAAAAAGGACACCAGGTAGAAAAATATAATAATTTTATTAACGATAGTATTAATATTAATTCTAGCCCAGGTAAGTTAATTTTGCATAATATAAAAAAAAATAAACTGGGAAAAAATAAAATATTAGGTATTAATCCTGGCGCTTCATATGGGGATGCAAAGCGCTGGTATCCTGATGAATTTGCTAACGTTGCTAGTGCTTTATCTAATGAATATGATATTATTATTTTTGGAGGGCCTGGTGAAAAAGATATCGCAGGAGATATAGAAAAAAATTTAATTAAAAAAGGTATTACTAATTATCAAAATTTGGCAGCCCATACAAGTATTTCTGAGCTAATGAGCCATATTTCAAATCTTGATTTGTATGTTACTGGCGATAGTGGGCCAATGCATTTGGCGGCATGTTTTCAAATTCCTACTGTTTCAATTTTCGGCCCAACAAAAGATAATGAAACATCACAGTGGATGAGCAAGAGTAGCTTTGTTCTCAAAAAGACCTTGGATTGCCAGCCATGCATGAAGAGGAGTTGCCCATTAAAACACCATAATTGTATGAAACTTATTAAGGCAAAAGACGTTCTGAATGTAATTGATGGCCTTAGTTTGAGTTAATGAATGCATTATCAATTAATTGACAGATTGTATGTCCAATTAAAATATGCATTTCTTGAATTCTTGGCGTATCGTCAGAGGCAACTAAAAGGTTGACATCACATAAATCATTAAAAGCGCCACCATCTCTGCCACTAAAGCCAATAGTCTTACAATTAAGCTCTTTGGCAAGTTTTATTGCACTAATTATATTTGAACTACTTCCGCCAGTGCTAATAGCAATCAACACATCATCTTTATTAGCTAGAGCTTCCACTTGACGAGTAAATACAGATAAGTATCCAAAGTCATTACTAATTGATGTAATGACAGATGTATCAGTAGTTAATGCGATAGCAGGCAAGCCTTTTCGTTCTAATTTATACCTTCCAATAATTTCTGCAGCAATATGTTGAGCATCAGCAGCACTTCCTCCATTCCCAATTAATAATATTTTATTTCCATTTTTAAGACTATTAATGCAAATATTGGCAGCAATTTCAATGAGGTCACTAATTGATTCCATTGTTTTTGAGCTAACTGCGATATGTTTTTTAAATTCATCTAATATAATTGACTTCATAACTAATTACCTTTTTGAATTTTATTAATAATTTGACTTGAGCTTTTGCCTTCAATAAATTCAACTAGTATTAATTCGTCAACAATATCTTGTCCTACTACTTTTTTTCCTTCATAATCTTTACCTTTAACTAAAGTATTTGGTCTGATTGTTTGGATTAAATTATATGGCGTATCTTCGTCAAAAATTACTACATAATCTACTACTTCAAGAGCAGCAACTATATAAGCCCTATCAGTTTCATTATTGATTGGTCGTCCTGATCCTTTTATTGCTTTTACTGATCGATCAGAATTTAGACCAAGAATTAAAATATCCCCAAAGCTTTTGGCGGCCTCTAAATATTGAACATGTCCTGCATGCAGAAGATCAAAGCAACCATTAGTAAAAACAATTTTCTTATCTCTTGATTTTAAGTCTTGGCTTAATGCTTTAATTTCATCGAGTGTTTTAATATGCTCAATACTAGAAGATTTATTAAGACTTGATTCAAGTTCAATAATTTCATCAAGAGAAGCAGTAGCACTGCCAATTTTACTTACTACAACACTTGCGGCAAGGTTAGAGAATTTAATAGCATGATCAATTTTGAGGTTACAAGCTAGAGCAAAACCAAGTGATGCAAGAACTGTATCGCCAGCTCCAGTTACATCAAATACCTCTCTAGTATTAGTAGGGTGAATGCGAAATTTATTGTCAAAAATTGCAATACCATCTTCACTAAGAGTAATAAGCGAAACATCAAGATCGTAATCATTTTTTAATTTAGTAATTGTTTTAATTAAGCTTGTATTATCTTTAATGTTTATTTGAGTAGCTTCACTAGCTTCTTTTTGATTCGGAGTGAGAAGATAAGCGCCCTTATATTTAGAAAAATCAGTGCCTTTTGGGTCAATTAGTACTTTTTTCTGATATTTATTTGCAATGGTAATTAAAGATTTAGTAAGCCCTTTAGTAAGGACTCCTTTTCCATAATCAGATAGTAAGATAACTTCATAATTATCAATAATTTTTTTAAAAGTATTAAGAATTAGGTCTTGTGATTTTACGCTTATGTCCTCAGTACTTTCTTGATCATAGCGAACGACTTGCTGCTGAGAGGCAATAATTCTACTTTTTTTAGAGATGGTACGATTTTTTTGAGTAATTAGAAAATTAGTATCAACATTAATATCAGATAAAAGTTTTCGAAGTTCATTAGAAGTCTCTGAATCACTTATAATACTTATAGTATCAACCTTGGCGCCTAATGATTTCAGATTGTTTATAACATTTCCAGCACCACCTAAAACTGAACTCTCACTCTCAATATCTATAACTTGAACCGGTGCTTCAGGAGATATTCTTTCACAATTGCCCCATAGGTAATGATCAATCATCAAGTCTCCAATAACAAGCACTCGAGGATTTTTATTTTGGAGTTCAATCATTTATTATCACTTCCATGCAGTCGCTTAATTTCAGATATATAGTCTTTAATTCCTTCTTCTAGGCTATATTTAGGCATAAAGTCTAAGTATACTTTTGAAGAATCTATGTTAGCTTGCGTATGCATCTGGTAGCCTTTAAATGGATTAGGAAAATATTCAGTACCAAGGTTACTTCCTAATTCATTTTGCAGAATATCGGCAATATCTTGAAAACTTCTAGGTATACCAGTGCCTATATTATAGACGCCATTTATTTTAGGACTACACGCTTTAATATTAGCTTGAACAACATCATCAATATATATAAAATCTCTTAGAATCTGATCAGAATATTCAAATAGTTTTGGCGCATTACCATCTAAGATTTGATGACCAAGTTGAATTACCATTGAAGAGGTTTTGGCCTTGTAGTACTCACCAGGTCCATATACATTAAAAAACTTTAAACCTACAATTGTCATATTTGGGTTTTCATTTCCAAAGCGATATGCAATTTGATCCATCATATGCTTACTAAAGCCATAAGGGTTTTCAGGGCTTTCTTGACCAACAGTTTGTGGAGAAGAAAGACTGCCATAAGTTGCCGCAGAGCTTGCATATACTAGAGCAGCATCGTTATCTTTGGCAATATTTAAAATGTCATAAAAAGAGTTAACATTTGTTTGCATAACAACTTCTTGATCATATACTCGAGTATCTGAAATAGCAGCCTGATGAAAGATGTAATCAAAATTATACTTTTTAAGTAGTAATAAATCATTTTTGTTATTTATATTGCCACAAATTACATCACCCTTAAAGTCAATTAAATTTTTATAATGACCAAAACTTTGAAGATTACCATTAGAAAAAGTTAATTCACTTCTAAAGCAGTCAAAAACTATAATATTAGAATCTGGGAAATTATCTTGAAAATAAAATGCAAGGTTACTTCCAATGAACCCAGCTCCGCCAGTAATTAAGATTGTTTTATTGTTAAAATTTATATTAGTATATTCCATGCATCAATTAACTAAGATTTTCTTAATCATATTTTATAATACATTTGGCTGTAAATAGGCGAGTTATAAAATTTCCCCTTGGAGGCACTATCTTGAAAATATTGGTTTAAAATGACTTCCTTAGATTGCTATTTCTATTTTAAATTATGCTTAAAAGAAAAGCGACTTAATTGGATATTTTTTTATGACTGATAAATTAATTGCAGTAGTTGGGCTGGGTTATGTTGGATTGCCATTGGCTATAGAGTTCGGCAAGAAACGTAAAGTAATTGGTTTTGATATTGATGATAATCGAGTTTCAAATCTAAAAGATGGAATTGATTCTACTTTGGAAGCTACTCCTGATGATTTTTTAAATTCTCATCAAGTGAGCTTTACATCTAATGTGGCTGATATTTCTGATTGCTCAATATATATAATTGCCGTCCCAACGCCAATTGATGAAAACAAACAGCCAGATTTGAAAGCCCTTAAAAGTGCGACCAAAACTGTTGCTAAAATACTTAAAAATAAAGATATTGTTGTATATGAATCTACAGTTTATCCTGGCGCAACTGAAGAGATTTGCGTTCCTATCCTTGAGGAGTATTCCAACTTAGTTTTCAATCAAGATTTTTACTGTGGGTATTCACCAGAGAGAATTAATCCTGGCGATAAGATTAATCGCTTATCAAATATAAAAAAAATTACTTCAGGCTCTACTCATGAAGTAGCAAATGAAATAGATAAGTTATATCAAGAAATTATCACTGCTGGAACACATAAAGCAAGCAGCATGAAAGTGGCTGAAGCCGCTAAGGTTGTTGAAAATACTCAGCGTGATGTTAATATTGCTCTCATGAACGAATTTTCTTTGATATTAAATAAGCTAGATATTGACACAGAAGCAGTTCTTCTTGCTGCAGAGTCAAAGTGGAATTTTTTACCATTCCGCCCTGGATTAGTTGGTGGGCATTGTATACATGTTGATCCATACTATTTAGCCTATAAGGCTGTTAAGTCGGGCTACACTCCTGAGATAATTCTTGCAGGAAGGCGAATGAATGATGGAATGGGACAATATGTTGCTAATCAAGTTTTAAAATTGATGGAAGGTAAAAAAATTCAATTGGCTAAATCCAACATACTAGTTATGGGATTAACATTTAAAGAAAATTGTCCTGATTTGAGGAATACTAATGTTATTAATCTAGTCAATGAATTGAAATTTTTTGATTGTAGTGTGGATATATACGATCCTTATGCAAATAAAGATGATGCAATGAGAGAATTTAAAGTTACGTTGATAGATAAGCCAGTTGAAAAAAAATATGATGCTGTGATAATGGCGGTGGCTCATGATGAGTTTAAGAAAATAACTATTGGACAAATAAAGAATTTTGGTAAAGATAACTTTATACTCTACGATGTTAAATATATCTTTAATAATGATGAAGTTGATGGAAGGCTGTAAAAAATAAATATGAAAAATTTAAAATACTCAAAATATAATAATTTAACTAGGAATTCTAAGTGAAAAAAGCTTTTATTACAGGCGTAACTGGACAAGATGGATCTTATCTTGCCGAACTATTGTTGGAAAAAAAATATGAAGTTCATGCAATAATTCGTAGAACTTCAATTTTTAATACTAAACGTATTGATCATTTAAATAAAGATCCTAATTTTTATACATATTATGGAGATTTAACAGATTCAAGTAATCTAAATAGAATATTAACAAAGGTCCAGCCTGATGAAATTTATAATTTGGGTGCTCAATCTCATGTTGCTGTTTCTTTTGAGGTTCCTGAATATACTGCTGAAGTAGTTGCTGTTGGAGCTATAAGGCTGCTAGATGCTATTCGTGATTTAAAGTTGAAATGCAAATATTACCAGGCCTCTACTTCTGAGTTGTTTGGAGGAATACCAGGAACTGAGCCGCAAAGTGAAAAAACGCCTTTCTATCCAAAATCACCATATGGTGCTGCAAAGCTTTATGCTTACTGGGTTACTGTCAATTATCGTGAGTCATATAATATATTCGCCTGTAATGGGATATTGTTTAATCATGAATCCCCTAGAAGGGGTGAGACTTTTGTAACTAAAAAAATAACTCAGTCAGTTGCAAGAATTTTTCAAGGTAAGCAAGAGGTTTTAGAGCTTGGAAATCTCGATGCAATGCGTGATTGGGGACATGCTAAAGATTTTGTTTATGCTCAATGGCTTATGTTGCAACAGGATGAGCCAGATGACTATGTTATTGCAACTGGTGAAACACATTCTGTACGAGAATTTGTTGAATTAGCTTTTAAAGAAGTTGGCATTATTATTGAATGGCATGGGACTGGTATTCAAGAGCATGGAATTGACAGTAAATCTGGAAAAACTTTAGTAAAGATTGCCGAACGATATTTTCGTCCTGCTGAAGTAGAGTTATTATTAGGTGATCCTTCCAAGGCTGAAAAAGAGCTAAATTGGACTAGAAAGATTTCTTTCCATGAATTAGTCTCAGTGATGGTTAAGTATGATTTAAATAATATTGATTTTGGCGGTGATGAATGAGCATAGATTTTCAGGTTATAGAGTCAAATCTCATAAAAGGTGTTTGGATTTTTACCCCTTCAATCTCAAATGATTTAAGGGGTAATATTTGGACTTCTTTTATAAAGGAAGAGGTAGAGAAATTTTTACCAAATGATTTATTTTTTATGCATGATAAGTTTGCTACTTCAAAAAATAACGTTCTAAGAGGTATTCATGGTGATACAAAAACTTGGAAATTAGTCACCAGTGTCTATGGTGAAATACAACAAGTAGTAGTGGATTTGCGAAAGAGTTCAGCAACTTATTTACAATGGCAAGATTTTATAATTAATGAAAATAGCCAAAGTCTTATATTAATTCCTCCAGGCATTGGAAATGGATATTATGTCAATAGTAAAGAGGCAGTCTATCATTATAAGAATGCATATAAAGGTGATTATCTTGATGCGAATGAACAATTTTCCGTAAATTGGAATGATGATAGAATTGGTGTTAAATGGCTTTCAGATTCTCCAATATTATCTGATAGAGATAAATTTATTAAGAATGATGTAATTGAAAATAATAGTTAGTAGTACTTAGAATGAAAAAATATAGTAAAAAAATATTTATTGCTGGACATTCTGGAATGGTTGGCAGAGCATTATCTAAGCAGTTAGAGGGTATGCCTTTCAAAATTATTACAAGAACCCACTCTGATTTAGACTTAACAGATCAATATAAAGTTTCAAGATTTTTTGAAGTTGAAAAGCCAGATGAGGTTTATATTGCAGCAGGTAAAGTTGGTGGTATTTATGCGAATACTACATTTCCTGCAGATTTCATCTATGACAATATAATGATTCAAACAAATATCATAAATTCTGCATTTAGAAATGGCGTGAAAAAACTACTTTTTATTGGTTCTAGTAGTATATATCCAAAATTATCTAAACAGCCTATGAAAGAAGAATATCTAATGACAGGATCTCTTGAATTATCTAATGAAGCATATTCAATTGCCAAGATTTCAGGTATTAAAATGTGTGAGAGTTACAATAATCAATATGGTGAAAAATTTGGCATCAGTTATCGTGCTGTTATGCCAACTAATCTTTATGGTATTGGTGATAGTTATCATGAAAAAAATAGCCATGTTGTGCCCGCATTAATTAGTCGTGTACATAATGCTAAAGAAAATAATCAGCCAATTGTAGTTTGGGGAACTGGCAAAGCAAGAAGGGAGTTTCTTTATGTAGATGATTTGGCTTCTGCATCTATTTTCATTATGAATATTGATGCTGAGGCTTATAAAAATTTTTCTGATTTAAATGGTAACCATCTAAATGTTGGTTATGGAAAAGATGTTTCAATAGAAGAATTAGTGCAATCAATTGCAGATGTTGTTGGGTTTAAGGGAGAAATTAAATATGATAGCTCAAAGCCTGAAGGAGTTAATAGAAAATTATTAGATAGCACTAAGCTAAATCAGTTGGGTTGGAAACCTAAAATTACCCTTGAAGAAGGATTAAAAAATACTTATGCTGACTTTTTGGCAAGATCATAATTTATGATTATTTATCATTCTTCTTGGGGTCTGGGTAACGAGCTATTTCAATATGCCTTCCTAAGATCTATAGCAAAGCACGAAGAAAAAATTTATTGTTTAGGTGGAATGGATGAGCTTGCAGATGGTTTTGACTTGAAAGACTTAAACTTTTATATTCTATCTCCTAATAGGTATATTAATTTTTTTATTATAAGATTGTTTATTCCATGTCTTTTTTGGCTGGCAAAGATGGGATTATTTAATTATTATGAGCATTTAGAAAATTCTAAAGGTATCTCAATAAAACAAATAAATATAAAAAAAGGACTTATACCAATTAATATTATAAGAACTAATTTTTTTCAGAGTGAAAAATATTTTTTTGAAAAAAAGATTAAGCTAAGAATTCAACAGAGTCATATGCAAAAAGCTCTTAAAGTTTTTAATACATTTCCAAAAGATAGGATCAAAGTTTTTGTTCATATTCGTAGGGGTGATTATTTACAAGAGACCTTCAATGGTAAAAGAAGTATTACTCTTCCAGTTTCATATTTTAATAATGCAATGAATTCAATTGAGGAAGATATAGATTTACCTTTTTATATTTTCTTATCTGATGATCCAGAATATGTTGAACAAGCTTTTAGACATCTGAATGAGTCAGATAAATACATCTCTGTAAATAAGCCAATAGTTGATTTTTCATTAATGACACTATGTGAATATGGAATTGCATCAAACAGTACTTTTGCTTGGTGGGGTTCGTATTTTATGAGTAATAGAAAAAAAGTTTTTTTCCCAAAATATTGGTATGGGTGGAAAACAAAAACTGAATCACATCCAAATATTTATCCATCCTGGTCAAAAGTTATTGATGTTGAATAAAATTTAGACTTATGTCTTAAGGGTAAGTATTTCCTAAGTAAAATATACATTTTAAATTTTTTACTAATATTCAAAATGATTTTTAGACCAATTAAGTTAATATTAAATAAATTGCTTTTTATTCTATCTTGGATGGGAATTCAGCCTGTTGTTTTTGTAAATAATATAAAGGGTGTACCTAGGTTTTTTAGGGATATGCGAGAATGGAAAAGGCAGGGAGGCAAGATTACACATTATTATCCTATCTTAGGGGACTTTAATGCTCAAGGTGGAAATGCAAATGGTCAATATTTCCATCAAGATTTACTTATTGCCAGTTATATTTTTTCTAAAAACCCAAAAAAACATATCGATATTGCATCAAGAATTGATGGTTTTGTAGCTCATGTTGCTTCCTTTAGAATGATTGAGGTAGTTGATATTAGACCTATTAATACAAATCATCCAAATATTTCTTTCAAGCAGCACGACTTTATGAATGCATCTAATGAATTAAAAACAGATTCTTTATCATGCCTTCATGCTCTGGAGCATTTTGGTTTGGGACGTTACTCAGATCCTATTGATGTGAATGGCTTTGAAAAAGGCATAGATAATTTAATTCACTTATTAGATTTGAATGGCATACTTTATTTAAGCTTTCCAATTTCAAAAAAAGAAGAGTTGCATTTTAATGCCCATAGAGTCTTAAATCCTTTGACCCTTTTGAAGTTCAAGTCAGTTAATAAATATCTAGAATTAATTAACTTTGATTGCGTAGATGATTTAGGTGATTTGCATAAATCTGTTGATATTAACTCCATAGTTGATAAATTTTCACATGGACTAGGTATATATACATTTAAAAAAATAACCAACTAAAAAAATGTACTTTAACGCATTTTTCGAATAAGAGTTTTAATAATAATAACTACATAGGCTAATAATATGGCTATTAAAGCCCCAGTTGTATTAATTATTTTCAATAGGCCTGAGCTATTGAAAAAAACGTTCGAAATGGTACGTCAATACCAACCTAAAGAATTATTTATTATTGCTGATGGACCTCGTAAAGATCGCCCTGGCGAAGCTGAAAAATGTAAGGAAACTAGAAATATTGTCTCTAATATTGACTGGGAGTGTAAGGTTCACCAAAACTATAGTTCTGACAATATGACATGTTCAAAAAGAATTCATACGGGGTTAAGTTGGGTGTTTAAAAAAGTTGATCGTGCAATTATTCTGGAAGATGATTGCCTTCCAAATTCTGATTTTTTTGATTATTGCGCAACTTTGCTTGAATTGTATAAAAATGAAGAAAAAGTATGGTCAATCACAGGTGATAATTTTCAGTCAGGAAGAAAAAGAGGCTCTGCGAGTTATTATTTTTCAAAGTATTTTCATGGCTGGGGATGGGCAACTTGGGCCAGATGTTGGAATACTGCAATTGATGAAAATCTTTCATTTTGGCCATCTCTTAAAAAATCAAAGGAATGGACTTTAATGCATCCTAATAAACATGAGAGAAAATATTGGGGTGATATCTATGACGATATTTATAATGGTAAGCTTGATTATTGGGATTATTGGTTTTCAGCATCAATAACTAAGAACTATGGACTCACTGCAACACCAAATGTTAACTTAGTTACTAATGAAGGTTTTGGGCCTGATGGTACACATACATTATTTGCTAAAAAAAAGTCTGGACTAAAAAATTATTCAATTGGTAATTTAACTCATCCTGAGGCAGTAAAAAAAGATAAAAATGCAGATTCATATTTATATAATTATCATTATGGTGGAAAGAGTCAGTTCATATATCGAAAGCTATTAAGGTTTTTTAAGCTAGAAGAATATGCCAAAAAATTTTTTAAACTTTATTTTAAAAGTTAGATTTGCATAAGTTAAAATAATTATACAAAAATTCAGATATAGTAACTCTAGTCTAGTATTTTTTAGGCTTTTGATTATTAATAACTTAATTGATTTTTTTATGTTAATTTAAAAAATTAGATCTATTTTTTAAATGTACTTTATAAGTAACTTAGAATTAAGAAATATTTATGATAAATATAACCTATTTAATTCCAGTAGATTCACTTGGGGGCGGAGTAGAAGTTGCTGCTAAAGGAGTTAGGGAAATTTCTAACGACCGTTTTAAGTTTAATGTTGAGTATATTTGTAAAGACAAGTCAGAGCTATTTAATGTATTTGTATTGTTTAAAGCTGTTATTAAGATTTATTCAATTAAACCTGAAGTTTTAATCCTTTCATTATGGCGTTCGCAGCTTGTAGGCGTGATTGTTAAATTTATTTTGCCGCGAACAAAGGTAATATTTTTTGTTCATAGTGCGGAAGATGCTCATTTTCTAGATTACTTTCTGTCTCGTTTGACATTGTTTATTGCTTCAGAAGTATGGGGTGATTCAGTCACATCTTTAAAAGAAAGATTTAAATACTCAAAAAAATCAAGAAATGGAAGGGTTATTTCATTTAGTGCCCGTAAGATTGAAAAATTTAAAATAAGAAAAAACAGTCCAAATTTTATTTTTTGGGGCAGAATTGGAAAAGAAAAAGGCCTAGACAGGTCAGTTATAATTTTTTCAAAAATTCTTGAATTCTATCCTAAAGCTACTTTTACAATTATTGGCTCTGATGGGGGGAGATTGAATGAAATTAAAACTCAGTGCCAAGAACTTAAACTCGATAAGTCAGTTCATTTTTATAATGAAATGGATTTTTCTGAAATAAGAAAATTTGCTAGAAAAGCTAGCTTTTATCTTCAAACTAGTTTGTATGAAGGGGCTGCAATGTCTGTTATGGAGTCTATGAAATTAGGGCTTGTTCCAATAGTTACTCCTGTGGGAGAAATATCTAGGTACTGCAAAAGTAATAACTCAGTTTTAGTTCGATCAAATAATGAAGTAGTTCGTGATGTAGTAATGATATTGCAGTCACAAGAGTTATTTGATTCTTTGAGTTTACAAGCATCTTTGAAATTCAAATCTCAACTTTCCTATGTTGAATCTATTATTACTAATTCAGAGAAAATGGTAAGAAAATGGTTTTGAGAATGAAAAAAATAAATTCTTTTTTGAATGGAATTACAATATTTCAAGCCTTTAGTATTTTTTTTGCTTATTCGGCTCTTTTGTCGCTTACTATTCAAATTATTTTGACATTCTTAGGGCCTCCATTTAGTTATGGAGATGGTTTATTGGATGGGGGTGACTGGAAAGTTATTCATGATCGAGCAAGTTATATAGCCGGAGAAATTATTATTCATGGATGGAATGTTTGGGAATTTAGACCAGAAGGGTGGGGTATTGTTGGTTTAATTTCTGCACATTATGCTTTTTTTGAGCTAAATAAACCATTTCTTTTAATACCCATCTTTTCTGGTCTTCATGCACTTGGAGCTCTTTGTATATTAAAGTTGATGGAAACTTTAGGTATTAAAAGAAGCGCAGCTTTTTATTCTTCTATTCCCTATCTTATTTTTCCTTCATCTTTATTATGGGTGTCACAATTATTAAAAGATGGGTTCACTCTAAATGGAGCACTTCTTATTTTATTAGGGCTTGTCCTCCTATTTAATTACTCGAAACAAGAGGCTATAGGGATAAAAATAAAAAACCAAATACTTTCAGCAGTTCTAATTTTTATTGGTTTAATTATCATATGGACTGTCAGACCTTATATGCTGAGTATTTATTTTATGTTTATTGTGCTAATATTAATCTTGGTTAATATTTCAATGTTTATATCAATAATTAATAAAAAAACTTCCATATTTATAGCGTTGATCTTAATGCTAATCCAAATTAGTTTAATTGCATTTAATTATAGTTTTTTCAAATGGAGTATTCCTTATTCCTATTCTTCTGAGACAGAATTAACAATGCTATCTGAAGTAGTTAATGATAATATTTCTCTTGGTGAACATAACTTTTCTGGAATTTCAGTTGATACTTATGAAGCTGAGGTGAAGCAAATCTCAAGAGAAAAAGTCATTGAGATGAAAAAAATAATTGAATTAAAAACTTCAACTAAGAATGAGATAAGTCTTAGAAAACAATCTACTATTAAGGCTCAACTTGAGGTGGAGCGTTTAGCTCAAGAAATGATAGCTGAAATAGAAGAAGAAATTGTAAGACAAGCTACTCTTGATGCTTTCCAAGAAAAACTAGCTGCTGATAAAGCTATAGCTCCTGCAGCAACTGCTGCATATCAAGATAGTCTTTTAGATGCAGGATTTACAATACTTAAAGCTCAACTTGAGGCAGAGCGTTTAGCTCAAGAAATGATGGCTGAAATAGAAGAAGAAATTGTAAGACAAGCTACCCTTGATGCTCTCCAAGAAAAACTAGCTGCTGTTCAAGCAACAGCTGCTGCAGCAGCTATTGCTCATCAAGATAGTCTTATAGCACTTGAAGCTCTTCATGGGGAAGAGCGTTTAGCTCAAGAAATAAGTGATTTTAATGTAAATAAATTGGAAGTTGAGATTGAAGATCTAGAATTAAAAATTCTTGATGAGCAAATTATTGTTGAATCATTAATTTCTAATATTGATAATAATAAAATGGAAAAGTATGTTGTAAAGGATTGGATAGACTCAAAATTTTTACCATTTTTTATTGATAATAATCTTAAAAGAATTTATGTAAATCGGGAATACTTTTACAAATGGAATCATCTTTATGGCTCTTCTATAGATCTCAATATCTATCTAAATGATTTTTCAGCAATGTTAGGTTATATTCCAAGAGCTATGCAAATTTTATATCTTGCACCATTTCCTACTTTGTGGCTTCAGGATTTCGATTTCGATTTCTCTAAAGGGGTCTCTAGCTTAATGAATATTGTTGTGGGTGTTGAAATGCTATTTATTTATATATTTCTTATTGGAGCACTTTGTTCCTTTTATATATGGAGAAAAAAAATAGAAATATGGATTATGTTGCTTTTCTCACTTTATATTGGGTTAATCTATACTTATGCTTTTCCAAATATTGGAGCTTTAGTTAGATATCGTTATGCTTCAATTATGATTCTCGCAGCATTGGGAATTTCTGCTTTCATTTATTTGTATTCAAGAAAAAAAACTAAATTAAGCTCCAAGTTATGAATATTTGTAATGAAATTTTTATTAATTTTTTTATGCTTTATATAAGTAGTAGAAATTTCTTTTTAAGAAATAGTATTACTTTATTTGAAGAAATCAGTAACCTTAAAGAATCTTTTATGACTTTAATCCTTAAATCAAGGCCCTCCAATGTATAACTATAGAATCTTATGGAGCCATATAAAATCATCACATAAAAGACTATTGGTTATTCTTTTATTTCTTATGCTCTTAACCTCACTTTTAGAAATGTTAAGTGTTGGTGCAATATTACCATTTATAGGCGTAATATTAAATCCTGAGCAAATTTTTGTAAATAAATATTTACAACCAATTATTTCACAATTAGGTTTTACAAGTCCTAATCAAATAATTTTGCCTATTACTATTTTCTTTATTATTGCTATATTGTTTGCTGCAGTTACTCGTATAACATTATTATATTTACAAAATTTCGTTTCGCAAAAAATAGGTTCAGAGCTTAGTATTGAGGTTTACAAACGGACTCTATATCAGGATTACTTAATCCATACTTCTCGTAATACTAGTGAAGTAGTTAGTGGCATTATCCAAAAAACATTTATGGTTAGTGATCAAATAATATTACAAATACTAACTTTGATTGGTGCTGTATTTATTATTATTGGACTAGTATCTCTTTTAGTTTTTATTAATATTCAAGTTGCCTTAATATTATTTTTAACTATTGGTGGGATGTATTTGTTAATTATGAAGTTATCGATTAAACAACTAGAAAAGAACAGTATTATTATTGCTAAAGGGAATGTATCGATGATTAAGATTTTACAGGAGGGCTTGTTAGGTTTTAGAGAAGTTCTCCTAAATCGAGCTCAATCTTTTTATTCTAAAATTTTTGCTCAATATGATTGGCCTATTCGTAAAGCACATGCAAGTAGTGCGATTCTTTCTGGGTTACCAAAATTCATAATTGAAGCTATTGGGATGACTTTAGTTGCTATCTTAGCTTATTTAATGACTTATCAAAATGATAACCCTTTGGGAGCTATACCTGTTCTTGCGGCATTTGCAATTGGAGCTCAAAGAATTCTTCCTGCTTTACAACAAGTTTTCAGTGCATATGCCTCTATTAAGAGTGCTAAAGAATCTTTTGTAGATGTAATTGTATTACTTGAACAGCCATATCCAAATTATCTGAATAATGATTCATCTGATAAGATAATATTTTCTAATAAAATTGAATTAAGAAATGTAAGTTTCAAGTATCCAGGACAATCAACCTTTGTATTAGAAGATATAAACTTAGTAATAAATAAAGGAGATAGTGTTGGCTTTATTGGAGAAACTGGAACTGGTAAGAGTACATTAATTGATATCATTATGGGTATGCTTCCTCCTTCATCGGGTTTCCTCTTGGTTGATGGCAAAGAAATTAATCATGATAATAGGCATTTATGGTGGAAACTAATTGCTAGTGTGCCTCAAAATGTTAATTTATTTGATACTACTGTAGAAGAGAATATTGCTTTTGGAGTTTTAGTTGAAGCTATAGATCATGAGAGGGTATTAAAATCTGCAAATGAAGCAAAAGTTTCTAATCTTATTGAGAGCTGGGATAAAAAATATCAAGCTTTGATTGGTGAGCATGGAGTAAGAATATCTGGTGGGCAACGCCAAAGAATTGGTATTGCAAGAGCTTTATATCAAAATTCAGAAGTTTTGGTGCTGGATGAGGCGACTAGTGCTTTAGATAATAAAACAGAAGAAAATGTTATCCAATCAATAAATACTTCAACAGTTGGTATTACGATAATTATGATTGCGCACAGGGTGACGACTTTGAAGCAATGTAATAAAATATTTAAATTGACCAATGAAGTTGGAGTAACTGAGCTTAAATATGATGATATTAATAAATAGCTAAAATTAATAATGATTAAAAATGACTTAAATTCAAATCAATTTAAGAGCTTGAATACAGCAGTATTATTGTTGACATTTAACAGGCTTGATACAACTAAAGAAGTATTTCAATCTATAAGAAAAGCAAAAATACCTAGATTGTATATTTGGTCTGATGGGCCACGATCAGAGGTAAATCAAGAAGATGTCAAAGTTAGAGAGGTACGTAACTATTTGATCTCAAATATTGATTGGCCTTGTGAGGTTAAAACTCGTTTTAATGAGGTAAACCTTGGTATTAAAAAAGGTATTTCGAGTTCAATAGACTGGTTTTTTGAAAACGAAGAAATGGGTATTATTCTAGAAGATGATTGTTTACCTAGTCAAAGTTTTTTTTGGTATTGTGAGGAAGTTCTAGAAAGATTCAAAAATGATCATAGGGTTATGCAAATAGCAGGAATGACCTATGTAGAAAAACCTAATAATGCTCTAGACTACAGTTATCATTTTTGTAAAGTTGGTGGCATTTGGGGTTGGGCTTCCTGGAGAAGGGCTTGGGAACTATATGAGAACGAAATGGAAAGCTTTTCTAAAGCAAAAGAAGAAAATTTATTTGACAACTTATTTATTGATCAAAATGAAAGAAAAAAATACATGTTGGATTTATTTGAGAGGCATTATGGAACTTCTGGAACTTGGGACTTTCAATGGTCATATACTAAAATTGTAAATAATTCTATTAATATAATGCCTTCAAAGAATCTTATTGTAAATATAGGGCATGGCCATGATCAAGCAACTAATACAAATAGTGGTAACAATAGATATTCAAATATGAAATTAAAAGAACTTAGTTTCCCATTAAAACATCCAAAATTTGTAGCCATTGATGTGAGTTTTGATTATCTGAATTATAAATATGTCACTTATAGAAATTGGAAGCATAGTATTTACTATTATATTGATAGTAAATTCCCCAAATGGATAAGCATGCTATTGAAAAAGATTAAAAATCTACTATAAATATAAGTAATTAAACTAAATTTAAATCATCATAAACAAAAATTATGTTTCGGGTCTAAAATAAAAATTACAACATACAAAAAATTAAACAAATATTATTTAAACATATGAAAAAACAAATTATTGGTTATACAACAGGTGTATTTGATCTTTTTCATGTTGGTCATTTGCATATTTTGCAGAAAGCTAAAGAACATTGTGACTACTTAATTGCTGGAGTTAGTTCTGATGAGCTAGTGATGGAATATAAAAACAAGCTTCCAATTATTCCTTTTAAAGATAGAATTAAAATAATATCCTCTCTTGCATGTGTTGATGAGGCAGTCATGCAGATTGATCGAGATAAGATGAAGCAATATAAGAAAATTAAATTTGATATATTATTTGTTGGTGATGATTGGAAGAGTTCTGAGGCTTTTAATAAACTTGAAAAAGAGTTGAAAGCTGTAAATTCAAAAGTTAAATATTTTAAGTATACAAAAAATATTTCTTCAACTAAATTTACTAATCTCTTGCAAGATATTTACGATAGTGAGAAATCAGTTAATTAGTTTAAATGGATACTTTTTCAAAATTTAATTTTCCAGATTCACTAATCAAGGAATATGAAAATTGGTATTTACTGCTAAGATTTAAACAGCCAACACTAGGGTCTTTAATACTGATTACTAAGCATGGTGAGACCCAATATTCAGAAATGGAAGAAGATTCATTTATCGATTTTTCAAAAATTGTGAAAGAAATTGAGTCAGTATTAAAATCAAAATTTAAGTGCCAAAAAATAAATTATTTGATGTTGATGATGGATGATCCTGAGGTTCATTATCATATTATTCCAAGATACTCAGAGAGTGTTTTATTTCATAATATATTGTTTGAAGATTATGGATGGCCCGCAATGCCTGCATTAAATAAGACTAATGATATTCAGATTTCAATTGAGAAGAAACTTCTGGAAGAGTTAATTTACTTTTTTAAGAATAAGTAAATTTTTTCTATAAAATCTAAGTATTCTTATAAATACTAAGATTAGAACTATAAATTATCTGATGTTAAGATACCACCTTAAAAAAAATCAAAATTTAGTTGCTTTAGTTAATAAGGTTAGATTATATTTATCATATTTTAAAAAAAATATTGATTTTCTATATATGATTCTAATTCAGAGTCGTTATAAAAAAGTAATCATTAGAAAAAAAAGGAAATTACTTGATAAAAAATTAATCAAAGTTGCATTCTTTGTTACACAAAAACAACTTTGGGCAGGCCAATCTTTGTTTGATGAATTTTTGTGTAATGATTGCTTTGATCCTATGATTGTTGTTTTTCCAGATAATGAAGATAAGATAAATAGTAATATTTTTACAACAAATGCCAATTATGATTTTTTTAAAAACCTTGGCATGAGTGTTTTGAAAGGTTATGACACAGATAGTAATTCTTACTTAGCCTCAAAAAATATTAATTTTGATATTATTTTTTATGACCAGCCTTTCCCTCAAATTCATAACTCACTTTTATGGAATAAATTAAGTAAAGACTCATTAGTTTGTTATATTCCATATGGTTTTAAAATTGCAGCTTTTTATCAATCTCACTTCAATATGCCTCTTCAAAATTGTTGCTGGAGAGTTTTTGCTGAAAGTGAATGGCATAAAAAACAATTTATTTATTATGGTGCCTTTAAGGGTAGAAATGTAATAACTTCAGGCTTACCAAGACTTGATGAATATAATAAATCTAGTTACATTCAAAATAGATCATACAAACGAATTATTTGGGCACCTCATTGGTCTATAGGTTCTCATGAAAAAGAATTCCATTCTACATTTGATCAGAATTATAAATTTTTCCTTGATTATGCATATGCTAATCCAGAAATACATTGGGTTTTCAAACCCCATCAACGCTTAAAGCATTATATAGTCGAAATTGGCCTTATGAATGAAGAGGAGGTTAATCATTACTATGATGAATGGAATAATTTACCAAATACTTTTTTTTATAATGACCCTGAATATTTTGATATATTTAAAGATTCAGATGCTTTAATTACGGATTGTGGTTCATTTCTAGCTGAATATCTGCCAACTAAAAAGCCAATATTGCATCTCGTGAAATCAAATAAGTTTAGTTATAATTTAATTGGTGAAAAGTTAGTTAAAAGTTATTATAAGGGAACTGATCATAATTCAATAAATACATTTATTCACGATGTAGTAGTTAATGAAGATGATTTTTTAAGAGATAGTAGACTATTAAATCTTGCTTTGGTTCAGCCAAACCCAAAAGGTGCTGGAAAGTTTATTGTAGATTATATTCATACAGAATTAAAAAAAGATAATTTAGGTGGTTAAATAAGTAATACATAATTCCAAAGTATTAGCTATCTAAATATTATAAGAATATAGAACAGATCTGAACAAAAATGGATTCAATCTGCATTTTCAAAGTCAAAGAATTATGTATATTAGAATTTTATCTTAATCATTTTCAACAATATATATAAAGAATTATGAATCATTATTCTATTTAAATTCCAAAAAAATTACATTTATTTGCGTTCAAAAATAAAACCCATTGCTGTACTTTCAGAGTCACCCTGTAAATCACAAGTCCATTCTTCAATTAAGATATATTCTTTTTCAAAAGGCTTAACAAAATTAGCATAACTAAAGTTTCTTATAGGATAAGAGGCTTCATACATTGATGAGTGAACATGTTGAACAGCAAAAGTGTCATCTAAATCTCTAATTATTGGTGTTCTATCGATTATTATATAGGGCGCTTTTGTCTTTATTGCAGCTTCCAAATAGTTGTAAGGATTTTCCAAGTAACAAATTGAGCCTCCAAAAAAGACAACATTAACTTGGTCTTCTGAAGCTTCCTCAATTGTGTTATAAAAGCTTACAAATTTATCTGTAAATTCCTGTTTACCGATATTTACTAGTTTTGATTGTTCAACGATGCGCCATTTAAAATCTTTATGAATTTTTGATAAAAATCTTTTATTTTGATGGTACGAAGTTCCAAGTGCGCCACCAAAATCAATAATTTTTAGAGTCTTACACTTTGATGAAGAAAAAATTAGTGATGCCAATAGAGGCCAAGAATATTGTATTTTATTAAAAATTACCGTATCACGTTCGTAGATTTCTTTTCCATCAAATACAAGTTTTGCTGAATTTCTTAATTTCTCAATGAAATTGTCTTCATCATATCCAGTTGAGGCTTTTTGAGCTTCTTTCCAACTGGGATATGTTGTAAAGGCTTTATGATTCTTAAAGAAATTTTTTTTAAGAAGTTTTAATAGTATTGGCGGCGTTATGTTTTTAACTAAGTTAATTAGAGTAGTTTGCATGACTATTAACTTAAAAATTTTATTAGCATATAAAAAAATATTACAAATTCAAATTTAGTTTAAATTTACAAAAATTTAAAGTCTAATTTTTATTTAATGATTTAGAGAGAGTATTTACTGACCAAAAGCCTATCTTACGTCTCGTTAAATCAATTAGTTTTTGGTATAATAATTAGATAAGATATCTATTTAAAAGATATTATAAATGCAAGAATTAATAAGTCAATTAATATAATTTTATTAATGAGTTACTAGTTAATAAAATTGTTTTTTTAATAGAATATAAAGTTTGCCTTTTGCCTGACCGATTTCAGATGGCGCTTGTAAGTTTATAGCTAACTATATTTTTAGTGTAATTTCATGGAGATAATTTAAGTGGTTGAAGAGGTTATTCATAATTCTAAAGTATTTGCTATCATTATTAGGTCTGATTTTAATTCAACAGGAATTCAATTTTTTACGCCAAATGAATATTCTCAACAGTTAGCATATATGAATAGAGCTGAGGGTTATGCTATACATCCTCATTTACATAACCCTGTTCACCGAGAAGTTCATGTTACACAAGAAGTTTTATATATAAAAAGTGGGATGGTGAGGGTTGATTTTTATGATAATCTTAAAATTTATATTGAGAGTAGAATCTTAAATAAAGGTGATGTAATTCTTTTAGCATATGGTGGTCATGGGTTTCATATGCTTGAGGCAAGTGAAATTATTGAGATAAAACAAGGTCCATATGTTGGTGATAATGACAAGAGTCGATTCGATCCAGTTGATTCAAATTTTTTAAAAATAAACTAGCTAGTAATGTTACGTTCTCCTTTCATCCCTGTTAACGAGCCATTATTAGGCCAAAATGAAAAGAAATTTCTTATTGAATGTATTGATTCAGGATGGATTTCTTCTGAAGGACCTTTCGTTGAAAAATTTGAAAAACAAATAGCAGCAATTTCAAAAAGAGATTATGGAGTTGCTGTTAGTAGTGGTACGGCAGCCCTAGACGTAGCAATTGAGGCGTTAGGAATTAGCAAGGGTGATGAAGTTATTATGCCTTCGTTTACAATCATTTCTTGCATTAATCAGATTGTTCGAGTTGGTGCTAAACCAATATTGATTGATAGTGACCCTAACACTTGGAACATGGACATTAATCAGATTGAAGATAAAATTACTTCAAGAACTAAGGCAATTATGGTTGTCCATATATATGGACTTCCTGTCGATCTAGACCCAGTATTGGATCTTGCAAAAAAATATAGTCTGAAGGTTATAGAAGATGCTGCAGAAATGCATGGCCAGACATATAAAGGAAAGCCGTGTGGAAGTTTTGGTGATATTAGTACTTTAAGCTTTTATCCTAATAAGCATATCACAACTGGCGAAGGAGGGATGATCCTTACTAATAACGAAGAATTAGCAAAAGATTGCAAAAGTCTTCGCAATCTCTGTTTTAAGCCAAATGAACGCTTTGTGCATGATAGATTAGGTTGGAATTATCGTATGACAAATATGCAGGCTGCTCTGGGAATAGCTCAATTATCGAGATTAGACGAATTTATTCAACGTAAAATTCATATGGGGAAACTTTACACCAAGCTGTTAAATGGAGTTGAAGGAATTCAATTGCCGATGAAAAGTACTTCATATGCTAATAACATATATTGGGTTTATGGATTAGTTTTAAACGAGTCTATTAATTTAAATGCTAAAGAGGTAATTATAAGATTAGGGGAGTGTGGAATTGGTTGCCGTCCTTTCTTTTATCCTATGCATCAGCAACCTATATTAAAAAAAATGGGTTTATTTAAAGGGGAGTCTTATCCTCAAGCTGAAAAACTTTATCAGAGAGGATTATATATTCCAAGTGGAATGGCATTAAGTGATGAGCAGATATATCGAGTAACTGAAGCAATAGTTAAGGTTTTGAAATGAGTAAAGTTTTTGACTCTTATGCAGCCTATTATGATCTTCTTTACATAGATAAAAATTATAAGCTTGAAGTGGATTATATTTTTAAGCTTCTAAAAAAATATAAATTTAATTCTGGTGAAATTTTAGAGCTTGGTTCTGGAACAGGAAAACATGCAGCCTACTTAGCAGGTTTAGGATTTAATATTCATGGAATTGATCTTAGTGAATCAATGATAAATATTGCGAATTCTCAAAATAAACTTGAGAATATTAGTTTTGAAGTAGGGGACGTCCGAACTTATCGTGTTGATAAGTTGTTTGATGTTGTGTTGTCGTTATTTCATGTTGCTAGTTATCAATCTACAAATTCAGATTTGCAAAATATGTTTTTAACTGCATCTAGTCACCTAGCGCCTGGTGGTGTATTTATTTTTGATTTTTGGTATGGGCCAGCTGTCTTAAATAATTTACCAACAATTCGAACTAAAAAAATGAATGATAAAATTATTGATGTTGTTCGAGTAGCAACCCCAGAAATAAGATGCAATAAAAATATAGTTGATGTTAATTACAACATTAAAGTAACAAATATACATAATAAGCAAGTAAGTGTTTTTAATGAAACACACTCTATGCGCTATCTTTTTATGCCAGAGTTAGAAAAGATGCTTGAAGACCTGAACATTGAAATATTGGATCAATTAACCTGGATGACTCAAGATGAATTAAATTTAGATAGTTGGCAAGGCATAATTGTTGCCAAAAAAATGATTAAATAAAAAATGATTATTAGTAAGGTGTTAATTCTATGAATAGTTTAGTAAAGAAAAAAATATTAGTAACTGGGGGTGCTGGTTTTATTGGTAGCCATCTTTGTGAAGAACTTTCAAAGAATTCTGCTAATGAAATATTTTCACTAGATAACTACTTCACTGGCTCTGTAAATAATCATATTAAAAATGTTAATTATATTAAGGGGAGTACTAATGATATTGCTAAGCTTATTCAATTTGAACCAGATTTAATTTATCACCTTGGGGAGTATTCAAGAGTTGAGCAAAGTTTTCATGACATAGAGCAAGTATTTGATTTTAATACTCAAGGTACTTTTGCTGTCCTAGAGTTTGTTCGAAGAACTAATGCTAAATTAATTTACTCTGGCAGTAGCACAAAGTTTGCTGATAATGGGATTGGTGGTAATCAAAGTCCATATGCATGGACAAAGTCATCAAATACTAAGTTAATAATTAATTATGGAGAATGGTTTGATATTAAATATGCCATTACTTATTTTTATAATGCATATGGCGGTAGAGAAATTTCAGAGGGAAGATATGCAACATTAATAGGCATTTTTAAAGAAAAAATGAGAAAAAAATTACCCTTAGATGTAGTAAAGCCAGGGTCACAAAAAAGAAACTTTACTCATATTGATGACATTATTTTAGGTTTAATTCTTGTTGGTGAAAAAGGCGATGGAGATGGATATGGTATTGGTTGTTCCTCTTCTTATAGTGTTTTAGAGATTGCTAAAATGTTTGGAGCTGAAATTAATTTTATTCCAGAGAGAGAAGGCAATAGAATGACTGCTGAAGTTTTTACTAGTAAAACAGAAGAGCTAGGCTGGGAATCAACAATAGCAATTGAAGATTATATAAAGGGATTAAAAGCAGATGAATATAAATGATATTAAAGTTAATCCTCCTTATGATTGGCTGAATGTACCAACCTTTTTTTTAATCTTTAATCGACTATCTTTAACAAAAAGAGTGCTGGAGTTTTTTAATCAATATAAGCCAAATAATATTTATTTTGCTTCAGATGGTCCAATAGAGAATCATTTAAATGAGCTAAAGGGTAAAGAATTAGTTAGGCACTCTGTTCTTCCAAGTTTTAAGAGAAGGGTTATTTACAGAATCTCTAAATTAAAAATTAAATTAAATATTCAAACGTAATGACAAGTAATCAGCAACAAGTACAATGCATGATTTGTGGGGGGGCAAGTAATTTGCATTTCAATGCACAAGTCTTAAATAAACATGATGTTAATTACTATCATTGTGAAGACTGTTTATTTTTACAAACTGAGAAGCCATTCTGGCTTGATGAGGCATATAGTGAATCTATGAATCTTTCTGACACTGGTATAATGGTAAGAAATATTAATTTATCTCAAATTACAACATTAATTGTCTACTTCTTTTATGATAAGAAAAAAAGTTTTTTAGATTTTGCAGGCGGTTATGGGGCATTAACAAGAATGTTAAGAGATATAGGTTTTGATTTCTATTGGATGGATAAGTTCAGTAATAATTTATTGGCAAGAGGTTTCGAGCATAACTCTATTAATCAATATGAGTTGGTGACAGCATTTGAAGCATTCGAACATTTTGAATATCCACTTAAAGAAATAGAGAGGATATTGGAATTGACTGATAGTATTCTATTTTCAACTGACCTTACAAGCGAAGTAATTCCAAAACCAACAGAATGGTGGTATTACGGGTTGGATCATGGTCAGCATATTTCATTTTTTAATAAGAAGACACTTGAATATATTGCTAAGAAATATCAATTAAATTTATATACAAATAATAGCTCAGTCCACCTACTCACGAGAAAAGAAATTAATAAGTATTTTTTTTGGTTTGTTATGAAGTTGAATAGGCTTGGAATCTTCTATTTTATTAGATTTTTTCTGTCTTCAAAAACTGGAACTGATATGAGTGAAATTATTAGTAAACTTAATACCAAATGAAAATCATTTACGATAGCTATATATTTACTGAACAAAGTTATGGAGGAATTTCTAGATACTTCTATGAATTAATAAAGTCATTTAATAAAAGAAATGATATTAAGGTCTTAGCGCCATTGGTGTTCTCAAACAATCAATATATAACTGATAAGAAGCATGTTAACCATTTAGTTTTTTTTCCAAATAAAAAAATCAAAGGAAAACAAAGATTATTATTTTTAATTAACAGAATTGCATTTTTTTTTGTTTTACAAAAAAAAGATTTTGATATAGTTCATCCTACATACTACGATACATACTACTTAAAACATATTGGTAAAAAAAAATTAGTTCTTACAGTATATGACATGATTCATGAGAAATTTACTCAAGATAATATTTCTGAAAAGAAACGATTATTATGTGAGCGAGCTGATCTAATTATTGCTATTTCTGAAAATACAAAAAAAGACTTAATAGAAGTATTTAATATACTAGAGTCAAAAATAAGAGTAATCCATTTAGCAAGTTCACTTCAAATATCCAAAGAAAATAAGATAAATACAGTGCTGCCTGAAAGCTATATACTTTTTGTTGGGCATAGAGGTCTATACAAAAATTTTAATAGATTTATATCTGCAGTTTCTAAATTAATGAAAAATGATAAAAAACTTCATATAGTCTGTGCCGGTGGAAATAATTTTGAAGATAAAGAAATTTCAATGTTTAGAGAGTTAGATATTGAAAATAGAGTTATTCAATTCAATATGAATGATGATTTACTTTCCTATTTATATAGTAATGCCTTGTTATTTGTATTCCCATCTCTTTATGAGGGTTTTGGTATTCCTCTACTTGAGTCATTTTCTTGTGGATGCCCAGTGGCTTGTAGCAATACCAGCTCATTTCCTGAAGTAGCAATGGATGGAGCAGTTTATTTTGATCCAAAGGATGAAGAATCTATCTATGAGTGTATTAGTGAGGTTTTATATGATGATAGTTTTAAAAAAGCTTTAGTAAAGAATGCTTATAGAAGGTTAGAAAATTTTTCTTGGGAAGAGACTGCGGAGAAAACAAAACAAATTTACGATGAGGTTATGCAATGAAAGTTGCTATTATTATTGGTGTTACAAGTCAGGATGGAATTTACCTATCAAAGCTATTAATTGATAAAGGATATAGGGTAATTGGCACCATCAGAAGTTTTCGATTATTAGATTTAACTAATTTTCACTCTATCGGTGTTAAAAGTAGTGAGATTATAATTGAAGAATTGGATCTAATGGATATGGCTAATGTCATTAGATTTATAAAAAAATTTCAACCCGATGAAATTTATAATCTAGCAGCACAAAGTTCGGTTGACCTATCATTTAAACAATCTATAGGAACCTTTTCTTTTAACACTAATTCAGTTAATAATTTATTGGAGTCGATTAAGCTTGTAAGTCCAGAGGTTAGATTGTATCAGGCTTCAAGTAGTGAGATGTATGGAAGGGTAGAGTCTTTGCCTATTAAGATATCAACACCAATGAGACCAATAAGTCCTTATGCAATATCAAAAATGGCATCATATTTTATGGTTAAAACTTATAGAGAGTCATATAATATTTTTGCCTCAAACGGAGTTCTTTTTAATCATGAATCACCATTTAGAGCTAATAATTTTTTTACAAAAAAAATTATAAATGGTGCGTTTGCAATAAAAGATGGCAAACAAGATTTTTTAGAAGTTGGAAATCTTGAAATTAAAAGGGACTTTGGTTATGCAAAGAATTACACTGAGGCTATGTGGAAATTAATGCAGCAAGATAATCCAATGGATTTAATAATTTGCTCTGGAAAATCTATTTTACTTAGAGATGTTGTTGAGTATGTTTTTGAAAGATTAAATATTGACAAAAGTCTAATTATTGAAAAAAAAGAGCTTTTTAGGCCTAATGAAATTTATGACATATATGGCGATAATTCCGAAGCAAAAAAAATTTTAGGTTGGGAGTATGACTTATCTTTTATTCACGTTTTAGATATACTTATTGATTATGAAATTAATAAAAGGTTATAGACACGATGCAATATTTCTTAATGTTGATTATATTTAAGCTTAATTGGTTTATCTAGAATCTGAAATTATGGCTAATCTTTTTGTATGAATTGATTGAAAGTCCTAATCTGGTAGAGGAATTATTACATTCAAGATATATAAAGATAGATATGAACAGAGGTAACTTGTATTTCAAAACAATTGAGTCACTATGAGCCGACTTTAAAGTTTTATAATTTGTTGA
>Ga0209816_1000339_pt1 | contig 37723 bp, 30 predicted proteins | sample CoawatmetaG01DNA_FD_187509 | JGI IMG/M metagenome (GOLD analysis project Ga0209816, IMG submission 187509) | Marine microbial communities from the West Antarctic Peninsula - Coastal water metaG017-DNA (SPAdes) (version 2) | ecosystem: Environmental > Aquatic > Marine > Coastal ...
GCGCGGTTCAGGCCCAACCATCTCGATAATTCGCGTCGCCATGATGCCGCACCGGTGTCTGCCACAGTGCCGAACCTGTGGCTTGCGCATCACCTCGTCAGCAAGGTGGAGAAGACCGGACGCTTACTGATATGGTGCCCGCCAGCGAGACGTGTCAGGATATCTGTGAGCCAGGCTTGCAGGGCGACGCGGTTGAGTTTGGCGATTTCGACGAATGAGGCGATGACCGCCCAGTTGTCGCCGCCATCGTCGGTACCGGCGAAGAGCGCGTTCTTTCGGGTGAAGGTCAGCGGTCGGATGCTGCGTTCGGCGGTGTTTGAATCCAATTCGATACGGCCGTCATAGAGGAAGCGGCAAAGTCCGTCCCAGTGGCTCAGCGCACAGCGGATGGCCTCGGTGAGACGACCTTTGTGGCTGACCTGGCCAAGCTGCATTTCGAGTACACGGCGTAGGGCGGATCGACATTCAGCGTAGCCAGATCATCGCGCCGGTGAGCTGGCCCCCGTTTTGACCGGACGGGTTCAAGCCTAAGAAGGAGGCTTGGGGCTATCCCTGAGCATAGGCTTATGTCCGTGTCCGAGATCATCACCGACGGCGGTCGTCGCCGTCACTGGAGCACGCCTGAGAAGCTGAGGATCGTCGAGGAGACGCTCGATGGTCGCGAGAGCATATCAGTGGTGGCACGCCGCAACGGCGTGGCGCCGAACCTGCTGTACCGCTGGCGGCGGCTGATGCTGGAGGGCGGGTGCGTCGCGGTTGCCGGCGACGACGACGTGACCAGCAATCGCCAGATCCGCGAGATGGAGACCCGCATCCGCGAACTGGAGCGCCAGCTCGGCCGCAAGACGCTGGAGGTCGAGATCCTGAAGGAGGCGCTGGAGCGCTCGCGCCCAAAAAAGCGCGCTTGCTCATGCACTCGCCGTTGCCGGAGACTATCCGGTGAGCCTGGTCGCCAAGACGCTCGGGGTCGGGCGCTCGACGGTGTACGACCGCCTGGCCGGCAGCACCCGGCCCCGCGGGCCGTACGCCAAGGCCGACGACGCGGACCTGCTGCCTCGTATTCGCCAGATCGCCGCACAGCGACCAACATATGGCTACCGCCGCATCGCGGCGGTCCTCAATCGACAGCAACGCGCCGAAGGACTGACGCCGGTCAATCACAAGCGCGTCTACCGCATCATGGCAGCGGACCGCCTGCTGCTGGCGCGGCGCTACACCGAGCGGGCCGACTATGGCCATGACGGCGTCGTGGTGGCGATCCGCTCCAACCTGCGCTGGTGCTCGGACGGCTTCGAGTTCCCCTGCTGGAACGGCGAGGTCGTGCGCGGCGCCTTCATCATCGACGCCCATGACCGCGAGATCATCGCCTGGCGCGCGGTCGCCAATGCGGGCATCAGCGGCTCGGACGTGCGCGACATCATGCTGGAGGCCGTGGAAACCCGCTTCGGCGGTATGCGCGCCCCGGTGTTGGCCGAGATACTGTCCGATAACAATGATTCCCGGACACAGTGCTAGCTCGTCTGGATCGATCCTGTCATAGCTGGATCATGGCGCACGAACGGCTCCTTACCGATGTGATCGCCCCGACCGTCGATGACGACAGGCAAGCGCTCCCGATGCCGATCCCTCTCCAGCCGACGCTGCCTGCGATCCTCGATATCAAGATCGAGCGGGCAGCGGCTTATGCTAAGGCGGCTCGATCGACTGCGACGCGGCGCGCGTATGATTCGGATTGGGCGATCTTCACTGCCTGGTGCGAGGAGAACGGGTTGGCGGCCTTGCCGGCCTCACCTGATGTCGTGGCGGTGTTCGCGGCGGATCAGGCGGCAGCGGGGCTGAACCCGGCCACCATTAACCGTCGCGTCGCGGCGATCGGGCATCATCATCGTGCTGCAGGCTATCCCGCGCCGACCGCCTTGCCGACGGCGGGGCGGCTTGCCGAGGTGCTGGCCGGGATCCGAGCGGAGCACGGCGGGGCTAAACGTCGCAAGGCGCCCGCTGATGCTGCGGTGTTGCGGAACATGTTGGCCGCGATCGAGGGGGATGGGCTACGCGCAACCCGGGATCGGGCGATCCTGGCGATCGGGATGGCGGCGGCCCTGCGGCGGTCGGAGATTGTGGCGCTGGAGGTGGGGCATGTCGGGATCGTGCCCGAGGGTCTGAGGCTGACGATCGCACGCTCGAAGACCGATCGGGCCGGCGAAGGCGCGGTGATCGCGATCCCCGAAGGCACGCGGATCCGTCCCAAGGCGTTGCTGCTCGCCTGGATGGCGGCGGCCGGGCATGGCGAGGGGGCGCTGTTCCGACGGCTGTCGCGCAAGGATGCGTTGACCGACGCGGCCATGTCCGACCGAGCGATCGCGCGATTGGTGCAGACCCATGCCGCCGCGGCGGGATATGATCCGACGCAGTTCGGCGGGCATTCGCTCCGGGCGGGGTTCATCACCGAGGGCGCGGCACAGGGCGCGACGATCTTCAAGCTGCAGGAGGTCAGCCGGCATAAATCGGTACAGGTCCTGTCCGATTATGTGCGCAACGCCGAGCTGTTCAAGGATCATGCCGGACAAAGGTTTCTCTGACTCGCATGTGTCTATGTGTCTATGTGTCTATGTGTCTATGTGTCGACAGTCCGACATGGCGACGCAGCGATCGGTGATGCGGACGCCCCTACTGCGTTGCCATCGGCGTGATCGGCAGCGAGCGATCGGCGTCGGGATGGTCGAGCAGCCGGAGCAGGATTAGCGAGACGAGAGGAGGCGGCACGCCTTCGTCGAGCATCATGGCGAAAAACGCATCGTCGTTGGGCGTTGGTATCATGCCCTCGATCACGAGATTGGCGCGGGAGTCCGCCATGTCTTCCTGCCATAGGGCGATTTGCGCCGGCGTGCCGCGGACGAATTCCATCGTTCGCACCTCGGCGCGGATCGCCTCGATATCGAAATCGCTCATGGAGCCTCTCCTTCCAGTCGAAGCAAGGTCTGCGGACCGATCATCGCTTGCCCGGATGCCGCCCTGCCCGTTGGGGAAGCACAAGGATAAGCAGCGCGATCGTGACACCCAGTACGATGGTGGCGACGGGGCGGTCGAACGCAAGCCCACCCTTGGTGACAGGCTTGTCGAGAAAATCGCCGACCGTCGCCCCCAGTGGCCGCGTCAGGATGAAAGCCGCCCAGAACAGGACCACGCGGGAAACCTGAGTGCGCAGATAGAGCACGGCGATTACAATCAGCGATCCACCGAACACGAGCGCAGCCCCGGAATAGCCGAGGCTGCCGTCGGCGATCCAGTCGCCGAGCGCGGTACCGAGGGTCTGCGACAGGGTGATGGTGATCCAGTAGAAGGTTTCCGCGCGCGGTCCGACGACGGTATCGACCGCGACGCTGCCCAGCGTCCGATACCAGGTGAGGAGGGAGGCAAGCACACAGCCCAGCAGTAGGAGCGAGCCGCCCGGATAGCCGATGCCGAGCGAACGGGTGGCGAAGTCGGCGAGCGTGGTGCCGGCGGTCGTTGAGGCGATGATCGTGGCCCAATAGAGCCAGGGGTTGAACCGTCGCGCCCTGATCTGCAGCCAGACCAGCCCGACGAGCAACAGCCCGAAGATTGCCGTGCCGATAAGATAACCGTTGAGCCCTGATTGACCGGCATTCGGTGCCGTCTCGCCGAGCCAGCTCATCGATACGGTATCGCCGCCTGTTTCACCGAGGGTCGTGGCCAGAATCTTGATGACCCAGAAGCCAAGCGTCACCGCCGGAACCTTGGTCACCGCGTCCGTAAGATCGTCACGCGTCATAGGGATTCAGCCCCGGGCGTAGTGTCCGCATCCTGTTCGGCATCGAACGCCCGTTTCCCACGCCGCTTCCACAACGCCAGAACGGAGCTGCCATCATCGCCCCGGCCCCGCGCCGCAACGTAAAGCAGTGCACCATAGATCATCGCGCGATCGTCGTCGGTGAGATCGACCAGTCCGGCCTTTTGGACGAGGCCGCCCAGTTCGATCAGGTGACGGGTGCGTTCGCGACGCGCCAGGACCCAGCCCCTGCTATCCGTTCGCCGGTGTGCTGCTTCTGTCCGCAGCGTCGCTGAGTGGTTCAGCCTCAGCGACCGATCCGTCGCTTGTAGCAGCGCCACCACCCTTGCGCCCGCGTCGTTGAAAGAAGGCGGCGCCCTTTGCGCGCCATGCCTCCTTTACGTCCGCATCCTTCGATCCGATCGCATCGAGCAACACGCCAGCGAGGATTTCGGCATCGAGGGCATCGGCACCGGTTGCGGTCACGAGCTGACCAAGCTGTTCGATCCGCTTCGCCTTCAGCGCACGAGCCTTGTCGCCCAGTGCCTTAAGCTCGGCATCATAGTCACGAACCTTCCGCATCGCCTCACCCTTCCGCGTAACGGTCGGCAATATCCTACCATCCCGGGCGTGAGGGTAAAGCCGGACGCATTGGAAAGAGCCAGCAAGTCAGTCAGGAGATGCGAAGCAAATCGTGAGTGCGCGCTTATACGTCGTTGCCGACGTGCGCTGAAGCGTGCATCATGATAGCCGCGATGGCGATCTATCATTTCAGCGCCAAGGTCATCAGCCGCGCCAACGGTTCCAGCGCCGTGGCGTCTGCCGCCTATCGTTCCGCTTCCGAGCTGCCCGATCAGCGACTGGGACGATCGCACGATTTCTCGAACAAGACCGGCGTCATTCATTCCGAGGTGATGTTGCCGCAGGGCGCACCGGAGCATTTGCGCGACCGTGTCACGCTGTGGAACGAGGTGGAGGCGGGCGAGAAGCGCAAGGATGCGCAGCTCGCTCGTGAAGTGGAGTTCTCGATTCCGCGCGAGATGAACGAGCAGCAGGGCATCGCGCTCGCCCGCGATTTCGTGGCCGAGCAGTTCGTCTGCCGGGGAATGGTCGCGGACCTCAACGTGCATTGGGACAAGGCGAAGGACGGCAGCCCGAAGCCGCACGCGCATGTCATGCTGTCGATGCGCGACGTTGGGCCGGACGGTTTCGGGCAGAAGAACCGCGACTGGAATGCCCCTGCGCTTCTGAACGTGTGGCGCGAGGCTTGGGCGGCGCATGTCAACGAGCGCATGGCGGAGCTGGGGCTGGAGGCGCGGATCGACCATCGCTCCTATGCCGATCAGGGCATTGAGCTGGAACCGCAGCACAAGATCGGACCCGCAGGAAAGCGTCGCCTGGATCGCGGCGAGGATGCGGAGCGTGCTGAGGATCACCGGCGCATCGCGCGGGAGAATGGTGAGAAGATCATTGCCGATCCGCGCCATGCGCTGGACGGCATCACGAGGCAGCAGTCGACCTTTACGAACCGCGACCTCGCGACATTCGTGTTTCGGCATTCGGATGGCAAGGAGCAGTTCGATCAGGTGATGGCGGCGGTACGCGCCAGCTCCGAGCTGGTGGCGTTGGGCAAGGACGGACGCGACCAGGAACGGTTCACCAGCCGAGATATGATCGTAACCGAGGCGCGGCTGGAAAAGGCGGGCGATGACCTGGCGCGGCGTAGCGAGCATGGCGTGTCCGAGCGGCAGCGGGCCGGAGCGCTGGAGGCGGCAGAGCGGCGGGGGCTTACGCTGTCCGGTGAGCAGCGCGACGCCTTCAACCATATCACCGGGCGGGACGGTCTGGCGTCGGTCGTCGGCTATGCCGGCACCGGTAAGTCAGCGATGCTGGGCGTCGCGCGCGGGGCGTGGGAGCGCGAGGGCTATCAGGTGCGCGGTGCGGCGCTGTCCGGGATCGCGGCCGAGAATCTGGAAGGCGGATCGGGCATTGCGTCGCGCACCATCGCCAGCCTGGAGCATGGCTGGGCGCAGGGGCGTGACCAGCTTGGACCCCGTGACGTGCTGGTGGTCGACGAGGCCGGCATGATCGGCACCCGCCAGATGGAGCGAGTGCTGTCCCATGCCCGGGATGCAGGCGCGAAAGTCGTGCTGGTCGGCGACCCCGAGCAGCTGCAGGCGATCGAGGCGGGCGCGGCGTTCCGGTCGATCGCCGAGCGGCATGGCGCGGCCGAGATCACCCAGGTTCGCCGGCAGCGCGAGGACTGGCAGAAGGAAGCGACGCGGGCGCTGGCGACCGGCCGTACTCCGCAAGCGCTGAATGCCTATGCCGCGCACGGCATGGTCCATGCCGTGGACACTCGCGACGCGGCACGTGCCGAACTGGTCGACAGTTGGGATCGCCAACGCCGGGCCGATCCCGACCAGACCCGCATCATCCTCACCCACACCAATGCCGAGGTCCGACAGCTGAACGTGGAGGCGAGAGACCGGCTTCGCATGACCGGCGAGCTGGGCGAGGACGTGGCGTTCGCGACCGACCGCGGGCATCGCGACTTCGCCGCGGGCGACCGGTGCATGTTCCTGCGCAACGAGCGATCGCTGGGCGTGAAGAACGGCACGCTGGGGACGATCGCGCACGTCACGCCGGAGGGCATGACAGTGCGGCTCGACGGCGGGCGCGAGGTGACGTTCGCGGCGAAGGATTATGCGGCGGTCGATCACGGCTATGCCGCGACCTTCCACAAATCGCAGGGCGTGACGGTCGATTGTGCGCATGTTCTTGCGACACCCGGGATGGACCGGCACAGCGGCTATGTCGGACTGTCGCGGCATCGCGAGGGCGTGCAGCTCCATTACGGCCGCGACGACTTTGCCGATCAGGGCAAGCTCGCGCGTGTGCTGTCGCGCGACCGCGGCAAGGACATGGCGGGCGACTATGCGCCCGAGCGCAGCGAACAGGACCATGCCCGCGCCTTCGCCGATCGGCGCGAAATCCGGTTCCCGGAACGCACACGCCAGATGGTGGAGAAGGTGCGCGACATGGTTCGGGATGGCGCGCGCGGCATGTTCGCGGGGTTCCGGCCGAAGCCTGCGGTCGAGCGTGACGGAGCGGCGATCGGCACCGACCGTCCTGACCAAGCCAAGGCAATCCGTGACTATGCCCGCGTTGCGGCCGACGTGCGGCGGATGCAGGCACGGGACCTGCCGGTGCTGCCGCATCAGGACACTGCGGCACGGCGCGCGATCGCGGCATTGGATGCGATCCGCCCCTATGCCGCTCGCGACCTTGCGTCCGCGATGCAGCGCGAGCCTGGGCTGATCGATCAGGCGGTGAGCGGCCATACGGACGGGGCGGTGCGGGCGATGGCCGAGGAACAGCGCGTGCGGCTCGATCCTGAGGCACGCGCTGATCGGTTCGTCGCCGGCTGGCAGGCGATGCAGCGGCAGCGGCAGCGTGCCGGGCTCGAGCGAAGCGGCGACAGCGCCGGCGCCGAACGGGTGCAGGCGCGGATGGAGACAGAAGCGGCCGGGCTCGCCCGCGATCCGCAGCTCGAATCCGCGCTGCGCCGTCGCGCACCGGAGCTGGAGCTGGACATGCAACGCGAGCGCTCGATCGGTGACGCGCTGATGCGATCGATCGAACCGGGCCGGAACCGCGACCGGGGTATGAGCCGGTAGGGTTTCGTGCCGTCGTGCGGAAAGAGGGGGCAACATGGACGAGGGCGAATACGAACGGGATGCCGCGGCGGAAGCGTTCGAAGGCGTACGCGGCGAACTGGCGTTGCTCCGGCGCGCGATCGAAGGGATCGCGGCGCGTGACGATCGGCCTGAACCGCCCGACTATAGCGAGACGCTGGGGCAGATCACGAAGCTTGCGACCGCCACCTACCAGCGCGCGGAAATCTTGCGGAAGGCAACGGAGGAAGAGACGGTCGCACGTCAGGTCGCCGCCCGGATCACCGGGGCTGTCGCCGAGGACCGGCAGGCAGTGAAGACCGCAGCCGGCGAGCTACGCGATGCGACGCGTGCCTTGCAAGCCGTCACCGTCTCGGCACGGCGCAGTGACGAGCAGAACCGCTGGCTGGCGTGGACCGCGATCGGCGGGATCGTCGTCGGCATGATCGTATGGGCGGTATTCGCCGGCATCGTCGCGCGTGCCGTCCCCGCGGGCTGGCAATGGCCCGAGAAGATGGCGGCGCGCACGCTCGCCATGCCGATGTGGGAGGGCGGACAGCGCATGATGCGGAGCGCCGGGCCCGAGGCGTTCGCGAATATCGCGGCGGGCGACCGGATCGTCACCGCTAATCGGAACACTCTGGAGGCATGCCGCAAGCGCGCGGACAAGGCGCGTAAGCCCCTGCCCTGCACGATCACCATGTCGCCCGCCCTGCCTGCTGATACGCAGCGCTAGGCCTGTGATCAGCGGGCGGGCGGTCATCGCTAGTGTTTCAGGCTGCCCCCGTTAAGCCGCAGGCGCGATGCCGGGCGGACAAGGTGCCCCCAGCGTGGTCGCGCGGCGCCGGTGAGCGTGTCGGCAAGGCGCGCGCGAGCCGGCGCAGACAGCCGTGTCCATGCTGTCTGCTCGCGCGACGTTATCGCGTAGAGCCGCCAGCCGCGGTTGCTCATACAGGTTTCGATCGGGTCGCCCGGCGTGGTGGGCGACGCATCGCGTGCGGTGCCGATCGGTGGGGTCAGCCGGCGGTCCTTGACCACCGCCGGGCCGATGTCCGCCATCGGTTGGGTGGCGATCGCGAGGCAGCGGGCGAGGTCAGCGTCGCGGGTCGCGACGCTGGCGCCGGGGCGGTTGTAGAAGCGCTCCGGAAGTGTCGCCGGCAGGGGGGCGGACTGGGCCAGTGCGAGGGCGGTCAGCAGGGCGACGGGCATGGGCGGCTCCTCCTCAAGCGGTCTATTTGATCATCGATGAGCGGGGGCTGACTGTATCGCCCCGCCTTGCGTCAGCGAAGCAACCGCGGGTCGAAGCGGAACGAGTCCGTCCCGACCACCCTCACCCGCGTCATGTCCGCGTGGCGCACGTTCAGCAGCAGGTTCGCCTCTTGCGGCACGACGACGCTGCGCACACGCAGGCCCAGCGCCTGGCTGGCGTCGAGGAAGGCGTCCCCCGCCTGCCGACAGGCATCGGCATCCGTCGGCGTGCCGTCCAAGCTGTGGAGCGTCGCATCATCGGGGACGTCGATCGCCAGCAACACCATGTCGTCGGGGATGAGATCGGGCGGCAGGTCGAGGCGGACCAGCACCTCCAGAACCGCGAGGCTCGGCGTAGCGGCAGTATAGACCATCGCCCGTCCCGGCAAATTCCACCGTCCGCCCCACATACGCGCGCCCTCGCCGTCCAGCGCGGCTTGCGCTGCCTTGCACAGGCGATGGACGATCACGCTGCGAGGCCGTGCGCGATCTGTCCCAGCAGCGCCTCCACGGCCCGCGCGCCCTGATCCGTGTCGGTCATCGCGAGCGGCGTTTCGCCGTCGAGCGCGCGATTTTCGCGCGTCAGCCAGGCATGCGCCTTGTCCGGGTCGGCGAACGTCTCCTCGGCCGCGGCGACTACGCTCACCACGCGGACGATCCGGTCGGACTCTGCCGGATCGAGCGGCTGGGCCGCGTCCTGGCGTCGCTTAAAGGTCCGCCGGTTGAGGATCTGTGGGTCGAGCGCGCTGAACGTCAGCCGGGAGGCGCGCAGGAAATGATCAACGGCCTGAGTCGGCAGGCCGCGACGGACCAGCCGCATCACGTCGCGCTCGCTGTGCAGTGGCCCTGTGTTCGCCTCGCCCCCCAGCAGGGTCTGTATCCGTCCTACCGCACTCATGTCTGCGCTCCGCATTTTGCCGGATTGTAACCGGCAAAATGTAGATAGGCATCGTGCGTGATGGCAGCAAGTCGGTGCGTCGAATGACGGCGACGTTCCAATTTTATGCCATTCCAAGGCGGGTGTCGCGGCAGGCCCCAAACGACAAAGGGCGGCGGATACATCGACCCGCCGCCCCCGTCATGCCGTGTCGCGTTCGATCAGAACGACAGCTTCAGGCCGCCGCGATAGGCTTGGTTGCGCACGTCGCTGCGTTCGAAGGTCGTGTCGGCGGACAGCGACAGCGTCGCATTACCGGTGCGGTAGGAGAGGCCCGCCGACACTTCGCCCCAGTCGCGGTCCTGCGTGGCGACCGCGAACGGCGTGCGCAGCGGGGTGCCGCCGGCGAAGCCCGCCAGGAACACGTTCGAGCGGTCCTGGAAATCGTGGACGTAATAGGCCGAGGCGAACGGGCGCAGGCCCTGGGCATTGCCGTCGAGCTGCAGGCCGGCGCGGGCCTGGATGCTGCGATAGCTGTCCTTCGACGTGGCGAGCGCCGGACCGGTGCCGGTTTCCGCGGTCGGTGTGAAGTCGATGCGGTTGGTGCGCACCGCGACGCGCGGGCCGAAGCGCAGCGCCTCGCTACCGGCATTGTAGGTCGCGCCGATTTCGCTCGACAGCGCCAGCGCGTTGTCGCGGGCGCGCAGGTCGAACGCGGTGCCCAAGAACGTGCCGGTGCGGCGGGTGCGCGACTGATAGACGCCGGCGCTGGTCTGCACGTCGAGCGAGGGGCCGAGCGAGCCACCGATGCGGCCGTACAGCGTGCCCTGGATCAGCTCGCCGCGCGCGGTCTGGCCGGCGTTCGGCTTGCCGTCGATCTTGGTGTACGAGAAACCGAAGCCCAGCATGCTGGTGTCGTCGACCTTCGCCTCGATCCCCGCCGCGACGTAGAAGCCGTCGAACCGGTCACGCCCGGTTTGCGGCACCGTGCCGGGCATCGATGCGCTCGACCCGTCGAGATAGCCGCCCGCCAGATAGACCGCGGCGTTTTCGGGCAGGACGTTTTCCTGCAGCGTCGTCGCCGGCGTGTCGCTGACCATCGCGGCCTGGCCCGGCATCGCGATCTCGTTGGCGGCGAATTCCATCGGCTTGCCGATCATCGCGATCGAACCGCCCTGGAACGTCTCGGGTGCCATCGCCGAGATACGCTCGCGATAGAAGCGCGCCATATTGTCGGTCGCGACGGTGCCGATCGCGCGCTTGGTCGTCTCGGCGCGCGGCGCGAGGCTTTCCAGCGTCGCCTGGATCGTTGATGCCGACTGGAGGTCGAGGCCGCCGTAGATGCCCAGCAGCGAATTGTACGCGGCCGACCGGTTGCCATCGAGCAGGCGGGCATAGGCCATCTGCACCGGCGTGTTGGCCACGACGCTGGTGTACGGGCGCGCGGCGACGCTCGCGGTGACCGCGGTCGAGCTATAGCTGAGCAGCGGGTACAGGATCGCGCTGAACGACGTGGTGTCGCCGAACGTGCCGGTGACGCCATTGCTGGCGGTCAGGATCGTGTAGCTGTCGCCGAAGCGCGGATCGCGTGCGGTCGGCCGTAGCGTCACCGTGCCGCCGCTCAGCACCGCGCGGCTGGTGGCGATCAGGTCCGACGTGCCGGGCAGGCCGACGTCGACCAGATACTGGCTGCCGCTCGCGAAGGTGGTGGTGCCCGCGACGGTGAGCGTGCCGATCGCGCCGACGTTGCCCGGCGCGACGATACCGCCGCTCGCCGCGGTCAACGCGGCGAGGCTGCCGGTGCCGCCGATGGTGCCGCCCCCGGTCGCGGTCAGCGCAGACCGCGTCAGCGCGCCGTTGACGGTCAGCGTGCCCTGTTCCACGCGGGTCGCGCCGCTGTAGCTGTTGCTGCCCGTCAGGATCAGCTCACCCCCGCCACGCTTGGTGAGGCCGCCGATGTCAGCGGGGAAGCTTGCCAGCACTTCGGCCGAATAACGGTCGCGCGCGTCCTGGATGTTGTTGCTCCAGACGTCGACGCCACCCGTCGCCACATTGACCTCGCGCGTCTGGCGCAGGGCGGTGGGGCCGGCCAGCGCGACGTCCATCTGCGGCGCGCCCCAGCCCGACTTCAGGTCGACGCCTGGCGTATCGAGATCCTTCGAGCTCGAGACGAGAATGTCGGAGATGAGGCCGGTGTTGTAGTTCGGGAAGCGGCTCATCAGCACCGCCGCGAAGCCCGACACGTTGGGCGCCGCCATCGACGTGCCGGTCAGCACGCCATAGCCCGGGCCGGTGATGGTCAGGTATTGCTTCATGTCGGCCTGCAGCTGCGCATTGGCCTTGGTGAGCACGAGCTTCGAGAAATCGACGCCGAGGATGTCGGTGTTGGCCGAGACGATGCCGGCGATGCGGCTGGTGTAGCCGTCGGGATCGGCGCTGGTGAAGCGCGCGCCATAGGCGAGCGTGATGCCGACAGCCTGCTGCGCGAGGAAGGTGCTCTCCGCATCCAGGTCGAACTTCGTGCCGGCCTGCTGCGCGGCGAACTGGCGGTTAAGATAGCCGTTGAGGACGTTGATCCAGGCGTTGATCGCCGCATTCTGCAGCGCGCTCAGCGTCGCGGCGCTGTAGATCGTCGGATACATGGCGCGCGTGTACTTGGCCTGGATCCCGGCGCGATCGAGCGTCGTGACGTTGAAGGTCGAGACGATCTGGCTGCCCGGCGCGGCGACACACCAGGTCGCGGTCTGGCCGCACAGGCTGGAGCTGGGATCGGCATTGCCGCTGGCCTGGTAATTGACCACCGACAGCCAGTTCGAGCGCAGGCGCAGGTCGTTGAGCGGCGTCACCGCGTCGAGGCTGGCATGTGCGCCCGCGTCGTTACCGGCCGAGAAGACGACGAGCACGTCGTTCTTGAGGACGGGGTCGTAGAAACCGTTGAGGGTCTGCGCGAAGGTCGACCGCGCCTGCGCCAGCGACAGCGTGTAGGGCGCCGAGGTGCTGACGCCCCAGCTGTTGTTGATGATGCGCACCTTGCCGGTGTTGGCGAGGTCAACGATGTTCTGGCGCGGCGCCGAGACCGTCGTCGAGCCGTCGATGCCGACGTCGCGCGCCCACAGGAAGTCGCCGGCCGAGAAGTTGATCGTCGCGGCGAGGATGTTGGCGCCATAGGCATTGCCGAACATCACGCCATTGGCGGCGCGGTTGCCCGCAACGGTGCCGGCGACGTGCGTGCCATGGTAGCTCCACGGCGTGCGCGGGTTGATCTGGCCGTCATTGCCATAGCCGGACGGGGCCGCGGTGCGCAGGCCGGTGATCTTGCCGGTGCCGGAGAAGGAGGGATGGCTGAACAGCACGCCGCCATCGTTGACGCCGACCGTCTGCCCGGCGCCGTTGAGACCCAGGACATAAGCATATTCCATGCCCATGAACGCCTTCGAATAATCGACCTTGAACTGTGCGTCGTTGCGCCACGAGGCGAGCGCGGCGTTATAGTCGGTCGTGCGCGTGCCGTTGGCCATATAATAGCCGCCCGACGGCGGAGGCGGGGGAGTGCGGGTCTGCGCGGTGGCCGGCAGCGCGGTGAGCACCGTCCCCAGAGCCAGCGCGGACAACGCCAAACGCAACGACGCACGATACGACTTCACGGCCATGTAGATTCCCCCGGATCGGACGCTGCGGCGTCCGTCTTATGTTGGTGACACTCTTGTCATTTTAGCCAGCATGGCAATGGGGTTGCCGGTACGGCGCACAGGTTTTGCGCCATGGTGGCATTATCGCAACAGCTGACATATCCGCTTCGCACTTCTTTTCCCGTGAACGAATTTGCCCTATATCGTTCTGAAGGAGATATGATGATGGCGACTGCCCTGCCCTCCTGCGATCCCGATGCGCCGCGTGTGCTGAGCGAGGCGATCGCGCGGATCGCGACGTTCTGGCAGCTGTCGAATGCGCGGCTGGGGGCGATCCTCGGCCTGTCGGCGCCGACCGTGTCGCGGCTGCGGGGGGGCAGCTACCGGCTGGAGGCGGGGAGCAAGCCGTTCGAGCTGGCGCAGCACCTGCTCCGCCTGTTCCGCTCGCTCGACAGCTGGCTGGGGCAGGACGACGAGGCGGCGCGATCGTGGCTGGCGACACCGAACCTCGACCTCGGCGCGGCACCGCTCGAGCTGATCGCGAGCGTGCGCGGGCTGCTGCGCACCGGCGACTATGTCGACGCGCTGCGTGCGCGTGTCTGAGGCGCTTTCCGATCACGCTCGCCCCTATCGCGGGCGGGTGATCCGCATGGTCGAAGGGCAGCACCGCATCGCGACCAACCGGCTCGCCGACAGTGGTGCGGATCAGGTGTTGCTCGAAGCGCTGGCCGATGACGTCAAGCCGGCGCTGCCGCCCGCGGCGCAGCGCTTGCCCTGGCTGCTCGCCGCGCCGTTCCGCTATGGCCTGGGGCGCCCGTCGCGGTTCCGGGGCTCGGACGTGCTGCCCGGCATCTTCTACGCGGCGGAGGATATCGCGACTGCGGTCGCCGAGACGGCCTATTGGCGCCTCGTCGCCTTTTCGCGCTCGCCGGGTTTCCGCCGGCCGCGCACGCCGACGCCAATGTCGGCCTTCGCCGTCCATGTCGCGAGCGACCGCATGCTCGACCTGACGCAGGCGCCGTTCGACACCCCCGCGGGCCGCTGGACGCATCCGACCGATTATACGGCGACGCAGGCGCTTGCCGTAGCCGCGCGGGTCGCCGGCATCGCGGTGTTGCGGGCGCCGTCCGCGCGCGCGCCGGGTACCAACGTCGCGGTGCTCGACCCCGCCGCTCTGGTGCCGCCCCCTGCCCCGCATTCGAGCTGGGCGTTCCTCGCCACGCACGACGGCCTGATCGCGACGCGCGAGATGCGTAGCGAGGCGCTGCGCTTCACTGCTGCGGGGTTTGGGATCGGTTGACATGTCGGGGTGTCGACATGTCGGCTATGCGACGCGTAGCGTCATTAGGGAGTTCACGCGAAGACGCGAAGACGCGAAGACGCGAAGACGCGAAGACGCGAAGGTGTTGCGCTGCGGTGCGGCCGTCGTGTCCTGATACTCTGCATGCATGGGACGCGTATGCGGCGCGGCATGCGAGCCCTCTTGGCGTCTTCGCGTCTTCGCGCGAACCAAAACTACTGCGGCGTCAGCTCCACCAGTGCGCCATTGTCACCATCGCGCAGCACCCAGAGCGAGCCGTTCGGTCCCTCCTCCACCTCGCGCGTGCGGGACCCCAAACCGATGCGGGCGACCTCGCGTGCGGTGTCGCCGGTGACGCGGACGCGGACCAGGCCCTGTTGTGCGAGGCCGGCGAGGAGGAAGTCGCCGGTCCAGCCTGCGAATGCGTTACCGCGATACTGGATCATCCCGCCCGGCGCGATTACCGGCGTCCAGCTGACCAGTGGCGCGGTATAAGCGGTGTTGGTGCTGTGGCGCGGGATGGGCGTGCCGTCGTAATTGTCGCCCTCCGACACCTTGGGCCAGCCGTAGTTCCTGCCCGCCTGGATCAGGTTGAACTCGTCGCCGCCCGCCGGCCCCATTTCGGATTCGAACAATCGCCCGTCGCTGGCGAAGACGAGGCCGTAGGGGTTGCGATGACCGAGCGTCCAGATTTCTGGCTTTGGCCCCGAAGCGAAGGGATTGCCCGAGGCGGCGCTGCCGTCGAGGTTGATCCGCACGATCTTGCCGAGCGTGCCCGCCGGGTCCTGCGCGGGGGTGAATTGCTGGCGCTCGCCGGTGCTGACGAACATCGTGCGCCCGTCGGGCGCAAAGGCGATCCGCCCACCCAATTGCCCGCCGGTCGTCGCCGGCGTCGCGCGCCACACGACCGTCACGTCGTCGAGCCGCGGCGTGCTGCCGGACACCAGCGTCGCGCGCGCGACGGCGAGCTGCTGCCCGCCGGTCGCGGGCTCGGCATAGGTCAGCCAGATCCGCGCGTTGCTGGCAAAACCGGGGTCGAGCACGACGTCCTGCAACCCCAATTGCCCCTGATAGGTGACGCGCGGCACGCCCGACACCTGCGTCTTGGCGCCGGCCTGCGTGACGAGCTGCAACCGCCCCGGCTTTTCGGTGACGAGTGCGCGCCCATCGGGCAGGAACGCCATCGCCCAGGGGTTGTCGAAGCTGGCGACGACGCGCTGGTTCACGGCCGTCACGGTGGGTGTCGGCGTCGGCGTGGCCGTCGCGCTGGGGGTCGGTGTGGGCGCGGTGCCGGTGGCCCCGCCGTTGCCGCCATCTTCGCCGCAGCCCAGCACCAGCGCCGCGAGCGCGACCGGCAACAGATGATATGTCCGCATGGGGTTCGTATCCTCTCCCGCGTCCCTGCCCTGTCCGAACGCATGGACCCCCACGGGGTGCCCGGCCTGCGGTGAAGCGAGGCCATGGTCGGCCCGGTGTCTTCGTTCTGTTTCCGAAATGTAACTCAGTCGTCTTCGGACATGTCTAGCGCGCCGCCCGACGAACACGGGGGGACATCATGGTATCGCGTATGGGTATGTTGTTGCGGTCGGCTGCGGCGATCGCACTGATCGGCATGGGCGCCGGGACGGCCTGGGGGCAGACGGCCGGCAGCACCGCGGCGGGCGCAGCGCCGACGATCACCGCGGAAGACGACCAGTCGGGCGGCCTCGCCGACATCGTCGTCACCGCGCAGAAGCGCAAGACGAACCTGCAGGACACGCCGATCGCGATTTCGGTGCTCGATGACAGCGCGCTGCGCAACCGCCACGTCCAGTCGCTGGTCGATCTGCAGGACGGCGCGATCCCGAGCCTGCGGGTCGCGCCCTTCTATTCGCGCAATTCGGCGCTGATCGTGAACATCCGCGGCGTCGGCGTGCTCGCCGACAGCAACCAGCCCGCGCGCGACCAGGGCGTCGGCGTCTATATCGACGGCGTGTATCTGGGCCGTGCGCAGGGCCTGGGCACCGCCCTCTACGACGTGCAGAGCATCGAGGTGCTGAAAGGCCCGCAGGGCACGCTGTTCGGCCGCAACACCGAAGGCGGCGCGCTCAACATCGTCACCAAGAAGCCGACCGGGGAATTCGGCTTCAACGGCACCGCCGGCATCGGCAATTACGGCAGCTACAAGGGTGAGGCGCATCTCGATCTGCCTGCCTTCGCCAATATCGCGGTGAAGCTGGACGGCATCGTCACCAGCCGCGGCGGGCTGATGAAGAATCCGATGTCGGGCCAAGCGGACTTCAACGCCTTCGACCGCCGCGGCTTCCATGGCGAGGCGCTGTGGAAGCCGGTGACGGGCTTCAGCGCGGACTATGCGTTCGACACGTCCTACGATGCCTCGACGCCGCTCTATCTCCAGTCGATCACCGCCGGCACGCTGCCGCGCGCGCCCGCCCAGCCGCTGCAGCCGACCCGTGCGCGTACCGCGACCGTCGGCGTGCCGCAGCAGCCCAGCATCGGCAAGACGCACGGCCATCGCCTGACGCTCGACTGGCAGGCGATGCCGGGCCTCGAGCTGAAGTCGATCACCGCCTATCGCGCGATGACGCAGTAGCAGTTCGACAATGGCGGCGCCAACACCTCGGTCTATGCGCCGAACGGCGCCTTCTCGCGCTACAGCCTCGCCTATTTCAAGCAGCACCAGTTCAGCGAAGAGGTGCAGGCGATCGGCGAGACGGCGCAGCTCCATTACCTCGCCGGCGCGCTCTATTATCGCGAGAAGGTGGAGGACAATGCGCAGGCGTTCAACACGATGCGCTGGAACGCCGACGGCACCGCGGCGAGTGTGATCCCGCTCGTCATCGCCGACCAGCGCATCGACCGCGCGAGCCATGTGACCACCGAAAGCGTCGGCGTGTTCGGCCAGGCGACCTGGACCCCCGATTTTGCCGAGGACCGGCTGCATCTGACGGGCGGCGCGCGCTGGACGCGCGATGCCAAGCATGGCGAGCTGACCATCGTCAACGGCGCGCTGCCGAGCGTCAACGGCGTGTCGGCGCCGCGGGCCCTCAACGCGCATTGGTCGCGCATCGACCCGATGGTGACGCTGGCCGCTGATCTGACGCGCGACGTCCATGTCTATGGCAAGTGGAGTACCGGCTATAAGTCGGGCGGCGCCAATTCGCGCTCGCTCACCTATGCGCCGTTCAATCCGGAAACCGTGTCGATGTTCGAAGCCGGCGCGAAGATGGAATTCTGGGATCGGCGGGCGCGCTTCAACGTCGCCGCCTATGTTGGCGACTATAAGGACATCCAGATCGATTTCAGCGCCAATTACCAGCAATATGTCACCAATGACAAAGGCGAGCGGGTGCTGCTCAACACCACGCGCACCACGACCGAGACGACCAATGCCCCCGGCACCGGCCGTCTGAAGGGCTGGGAGGGCGATGTCACGCTGCTGCCGGTGGACGGCCTGACGCTGACAGCCAGCTACGCCTTCACCTATGTCCACATTCCGCCGACGTCGAACCCCTTCCCGCAGACGAGCGGCGTGGTGGTGACGACGCCGATCCGCATCTATCCGGTCTATACCCCGCGCAACGCGGCGAGCGGCGCGATCGATTACGAACTGCCGCTGACCGGCAGCACCTTCCGCGTGCACCTCGACGGCAATTACGACGACGGCTTCTATGCCAATTACAACGATCCGCAGACGGGCGTGCGCCAGCCCAAGGGCGACGGTGCGTTCGTCGTCAACGGCCGCCTGGCGCTGACCGACATCCGGCTGAACGGCACCGGCGCGGCGCTGGGCGTGTCGATCTGGGCGCGCAACCTCTTCAACGAACAGCATCTGTTCTTCCGGGCGCTGAGCCCGCTGCTCGGCACCTATGGCTTCTTCAACGAAGCGCGGACGCTGGGCGCCGAAGTGAACGTGCGGTTCTGATGCCGCCCCGTGCTCCCGCGCGGTGCGGGAGCACGGATGCCTTCAATCGTCCGTTCGCCCTGAGCCTGTCGAAGGGCGCCGTGCCTCAGGCGCTGCGCTCGCGGAAAGCCGCCCTTCGACAGGCTCAGGGCGAACGGGGATGTCTTACAGGACGATCCATGCGCCATCTCGCCCTCCTCTTCGCCCTCGCCCCGACGCTCGCGATCGCGCGGCAGGTCCCCGCCCCCGTCGCGCCGCAGGTGCCGCACGAACGCGTCCTGCCGTTGCAGGGCGGGCAGAATTTCCGCGACCTCGGCGGCTATCGCACCGCGGACGGGCGGACGGTGAAATGGGGCCTGCTCTACCGCTCGGGTGCGATGAATGCGCTGACTCCGGCGGACTTTGCGGCGCTGGCCAAGCGCGGCCTCGTCACCGTCTGCGACCTGCGCGACACGCGCGAGCGCGCCAAGGCGCCGGTCGCCTGGCCCGAGGCGCATAAGCCCGCGGTCTTCGCCGACGATTACGACATGACCGGCGACATGCGTGCCCTCGCCGACCCCAAGCTCGACGGTGCCAAGGCGCGCAGCATCATGACGCACACCTATAGGGAGCTCCCCTTCCGCTTCGCCGGCGCCTATCGCCGCATGTTCGCCGAGCTTGCCGCGGGCCACGCACCGCTCGCGTTCAACTGTTCGGCGGGCAAGGACCGCACCGGCGTCGCCGCGGCGCTGCTGCTCACCGTGCTGGGCGTGCCGCGCGCGACCGTGATGCAGGATTATATGCTCTCCAACCGCTATTTCGATCCCGCGCGCGCCGCCCGCCAGGATCCGAACGCAGCCGCCTGGACGAAAGCCTTGCCCGCCGACGTGGTAAGCGCGCTGATGGGCGTCGACCCCGCCTATCTCGACGCCGCCTTCGCCGCGATCGCGGCCAAGCCCGGCGGCATGGCGGCCTATCAACGCGATCAGCTCGGCCTCGACGCCGCGACGATCCGCCGGCTGCGGGCGATGTACCTGACGCGGTGAGGAGGGTTCCTCAGATAGGATGAAGATTCATAATTTGCGTCCGCTCAGCGGTTGCATTTCGCCAGCGCAGCCCGTTGCGGTTGACGGACATGATACCGCTCAGCACCCGACGATCGTCCACGTGCGGCTTCCCGTGGCTCTTGCGAAAGAATGGCTAAAGCCGTTCCACCTGATCGTCCGTCAGCCAGTGCAGGTCGCTCTTTCCAGTCTCCTCTTGAGCCCGAATTAAATCGCGCGCCTTACATCAATGGGGCCTGACCCTAGGTCAGAATAACCAATGCATTGGTTATTCTGACACGATATCTGGGAAACTGCTTTAACAAGTTGCTTAAAATTAATCGTTTCGATCTCGATCTTTCGGTATATGGGGAAAAATCCCTACGGAGTTTTCCTGCCCTCATGACGATCGTTCCTGTGATCCTTTCGGGAGGATCCGGCACCCGGCTGTGGCCGATGTCGCGCCCCGAAATGCCCAAGCAGCTGCTGCCGCTGACGGCGGACGAGACGATGCTGCAGCTCACTGCGCGGCGGGCGCATGGCGAGGCGTTTGCAGCGCCGATCGTCGTGGCCAATGCGCGGCATGCCGATGCGATCGACGAACAGCTCGCCGCCGCCGACGCCAAGCCGCAGGCGGTGATCCTGGAACCGGTCGGCCGCAACACCGCGCCCGCGATCGCGCTGGCGGCGCTGGCAGCCGGGGCGGAAGACGCGCTGCTGGTGATGCCGTCCGATCACGTCATCGCCGATGTCGAGGCGTTCCGCGCCGCGGTGGACGCCGCGATGCCGATGGTCGCGGATGGCTGGCTGGTGACGTTCGGGATCGCGCCCGATGCGCCTGAAACCGGCTATGGTTGGATCCAGGTCGGCGACCAACTGGCTGAAGGCGTGCATCGCGTCGCGCGCTTCGTCGAAAAGCCGCCGCGCGACCGTGCCGAGGCGATGCTGGCGGCGGGCGACCATGTGTGGAACGGCGGCATCTTCCTGTTCCGCGCCGACATGTTCCTGGGCGCGCTGGCGGCACATGCCCCGGCGATCCTGACCGCCGCGCAGACGGCGATGCGGGATGCGAGGCGCGAGGGCGTGCGGGTCTATCCAGATGCGGACGCGTTCGGAGCGTCGCCGTCGGATTCGATCGATTATGCGGTGATGGAACGCGCCGATCGCGTCGCGGTGGTGCCGGTGGCGATGGGTTGGAGCGATGTCGGCAGCTGGGACGCGCTGCTTGCGATCAGCCCGTGCGACGAGCAGGGCAACCACCATCGCGGCGAGGTGCTGGCGATCGACACGAACAGTTGCCTGATCCGGTCGGACGGCGTCCGCATCTCGGCGGTGGGCGTCAGCGACCTGATCGTGGTGGCGTGCGGCAACGACGTGATGATCGTGCCGCGCGGTCGCAGCCAGGACGTCAAGAAACTGATCGAGGCGATGCAGAAGTGAGCGGCGCGCCGGGCCGTCAGGCGATGACGGCCCGGGCGAACAGCGAAGCAATGCCATTGCGGCATGACGTCGCCGTGCTCATCGGAGCCCGATTGGCACGCGAATCGAGTGTCACGATAGCGTAACACCGGCTCCATCCCCACGTAACAATCCCCCGCCACGGGCTGCGGCGACATGACCGGTGCGGGGAGCATCGGCGCCATCACGCTCAGGGGGAGCATCATGCACGCCACTCGTCCGGCCTTCCGCGCGCTTGCGGGGGTTTCGCTCGTCGCACTCGGTTTCGCCGCGCAGCCGGCGCTCGCCGCCTCGGTCGATGCGCCTGCCGCCACGCCGGCGGGGGCGCCGATCGAGGGACCGATCGTGTCGGGCCGCATCTATGACGCGAGCGGCCTCGCGCTGCCCGGCGCGCGCATCGTCGTCGAGGGCACGGGCGCGCAGGCGACGACCAATTTGCAGGGCGAGTTCACCGTCGCGACGCCGGATGCGAACGGCGACGTCACCTTGCTGATCGATTATCTCGGCCGTCCGCCGGTGACGCGCACGGTTCTTGCGGCCGAGCGCGGCCGTGCCGTGTCGTTCACGTTGCCCGCGGCGAGCGGCGGGGAGGGCGACATCGTCGTCGTAGGCGCGTCGCTGGTCGACAATACCGCGCGCGCGCTCAACCAGCAGCGCACCGCCGACAATACGATCACCGTCATCTCGGCGGACGCGATCGGCCGCTTCCCCGATCCCAATATCGCCGAGGCGCTGCAGCGCGCGCCGGGCGTCGGCATCGAACGCGACCAGGGCGAGGGCCGCTACATCAACGTCCGCGGTGCGCCGTCGGAATGGTCGGCGATCTCGGTCGATGGCATCCAGATCCCCTCGGTCGACCCGACGACGCGCGCCGTCGACCTCGACACGATCCCGTCGGACATCGTCGCCAACCTCGAAGTGACCAAGTCGCTCCTCCCCTATCAGGACGCGGATTCGATCGCCGGTGCGGTCAATATCACGACGCGGTCGCCCTTCGATCGCAAGGGCTTCGCGCTGACCGGCATGGGCGGCATGAGCTACAACCAGTTCGGCAAGGGCCACGACTATCGCGGATCGGCCGCGGTCAGCGACACGTTCGGCCAGGATCGCCAGTTCGGCGTGCTGCTGTCGGGCAGCTATTCCTCGACCCACCGCCGCCCGGACAATGTCGAGAATACGTGGAGCCAGACGCCCGCCGGCCTGCGCGTCACCGAGACGTTGTTCAAGGATTACGACACCAAGCGCCAGCGCATCGCCGGAACCGGCGCGTTCGAATGGCGCCCGTCCGACGCGACCCACGCCTGGGTGCGCGGCACCTATGCGCGCTTCCAGGACGATGAATTCCGCGACCGGCTGGGTATCCTGTGGAGCGAGGGCACGTTGCAGGCGGGGTCGACCGATCGCGCGGCGGCCTACACCAACACGCGCATCGAAAAGCAGGTGCGCCACAGGAAGCAGGTCAACGAGATCTGGACCGTCACCGGCGGCTTGGAACAGCGGCTGGGCGACGGCACGATCCGCGCCGACGTGGCGTATAGCGAGACTTCGCAGACCTATCCGCGCCGCGACGAACTGCTGTTCCGCTCGAGCCTGCGCCCTACGCTCTCGTACAATTTCGCCGACGCCGATCTGCCGAGCTATTCGCTGTTCACCAGCAAAGAGCAGTTGCAGACCGGCACCTTCGCCTTCCGCGAGAACACCTTCCGGTCGAACACGACGAAGAACGACGAGCTGACGGTCGCCATTCGCACCGACCTGCCGATCGCCGAGTATGTCACGCTGTCGACGGGCGGCAAATATCGCGAGCGCCACATCAGCGCCGACGAGGAGCGTTTCCGCGACCGCCGCAGCAGCGCAGCGCCGAGTCAGACGCTCGCCGGGCTGCTGTCCGATCAGGAGTCGCGCAACTTCGACTATGACCTTGGCAAGCGCTTCGACACCGGCCTCGCCGACGCCTATTTCGATGCGGCCAAGGCGACGTCGGAACGCCGCCTGCCGCAGTCGCTGACCGCCGATTACACCGCGGAGGAAAGCATCCTCGGCCTGTTCGGCATGACCAAGTACGTCAACGGCGGCACGACATTGGTCGCGGGTCTGCGTGTCGAGACGACCAACTTCCAGTCGAGCGCGCCGTCGGTGTCGCGGACGGGGGCGATCCAGACCGCGACCGGTAAGGCGGGCTACGTCGATTTCTTCCCCAACCTGACGCTGCGCCAGGCGTTCACGCCGAACCTGATCCTGCGCGCCGCGCTCTCCCGTGCGATCAACCGCGCCAACTTCCCGCAGCTCGCGCCGCGCGTGCTCGAGACGACCGAGGGCAATACGATCCGCGTGGAGTCCGGCAATCCGCGCCTCAATCCGACGCTGGCGAACAACGTCGATGCGGGCCTGGAATATTACATCCGGCCGCTGGGCGTCGTGTCGGTCAACGGCTTCTACAAGGACCTGACCGACTATCGCTACACGCTCAACCGGCAGGGCGTGTATCTGGGCCTGCCCGCGATATTCAGCAGCCCGATCAACGCGCGCAAGGGCGAGCTGTACGGCGTCGAGCTGAACTGGCAGCAGCAGCTGTCGTTCCTGCCCGGCCTGCTCGGTGGCCTCGGCGTCTTCGCCAACTACACCTATACGCAGGGCCATGCGACGTTCGACGGCACGTACGGGGGCCGCAGCCGCTTCGCGCTGCCGGGCCAGTCGACGCATATGTGGAACGCCAGCGTCTTCTACGAGCGCGGACCTGTGAACCTGCGCGTCGCCTATACCAAGCGCAGCGACTATCTCGACGAGATCAACGCCGACAATCCCGCGCTGGACCTCTATTGGGAAGGCCGCGGCCAGCTCGACGTCACCGGCAGCGTGCAGCTGATGAAGGGCATCAACCTGTTCGCCGAGGGCAAGAACCTCACCAACACGCCGGGCGTGCGCTTTTTCGGCGAGCGCTTCCGGACGTACGAATATGAGAAGTTCGGCTATTCGATCTTCGCCGGCGTGCGGGTGAAACTGTGAGGAGCGCCCTCCCCGCCCTGCTGCTCGCCGGCTGCGCGAGCGTTCCGGCCGCGGCACCGCTGACGCAGGCGCCCGTTGTCCCGGCGAGCGCCGAGACCGATCCAGTCGACACCGCGCACGACGCGGCGGACGATCCCGCGATCTGGCGCAACGCCAAGGACCCGGCGCAGAGCCTGGTCATCGGCACCGACAAGAAGGCGGGCATCCACGTCTACGACATGGCGGGCAAGCGCGTGTCCTTCACCCCCGCCGCGCGGCTCAACAACGTCGATCTGCGCGAGGTCGGGGGGCGCCCAGGAACGACTAGGGTGATCGCCATGGCGAGCGACCGGGCGGACGTCGCCCAAGCGCATGTCGCGCTGTTCACGCTCGACACGTCGACACGTCGACTGGTGCCGATGGGGCGTTACCCGGTCGGCCCCGGCGAGGCCTATGGCATGTGCCTGTGGACGCGTGCGAAGGACAAGGCGCTGTTCGGCTTCGTCGTGCTGAAGGACGGCCGCATCGACCAGGTGCGCATTGACGTGTCGGGCCCTTCCCCCGTCGTGACGACGGTGCGCAGCATGAAGCTCGGCACGCAGGCCGAGGGCTGCGTCGTCGATGATCGCACGGGGCAGCTCTACGTCGCCGAGGAAGACGTCGGCCTGTGGCGCTTCGCCGCGGATCCCGCCGCCCCCGCAACCGCCACTCCGATCGCGCGCGCCGACGGCAAGACGCTCGTCGCCGATGCGGAGGGCCTCGCGCTCGCCCCCAAGGGCGCGCGCGGCGGCTATCTCGTCGTCTCGAGCCAGGGCGACAGCGCCTATACGGTCTACCGCCTGCCTGCCGTCACCTACGCCGGCCGCTTCCGCATCGGCGGGGGCGCGATCGACGGCACCAGCGACACTGACGGCATCGAGCTGGCATTGGGCGACTTCGGCCCCGCTTACCGCCAAGGCCTCTTCGTCGCGCAGGACGGCGACAACGCGCCCGACACGCAGAATTTCAAATACGTCAGCTGGGCCAAGGTGAAGGCGGCTTTAGGCCTGTAGGATTGTCGACACGTCGAGGTGTCAGCCGGCATAGGCCTTGACCAGGTCGTACAGGTAATCGCGGCCCGTATAGACCGCTTTCACGATCGCGCGTTCGTTGAGGCCGTGCGTGCCGTTGCCGTCGGGATCGCCGTAAAGGCCCGGCGGGCCGTAGGACGGGATACCGATCGCTTCCAGATAGATGCCGTCGGTCGCGCCGGTCGACATCATCGGCGCGAGCGGCACGCCCGGGTAATAACGCGCGAGCAGCCGTTCGGCGGGCTGGACGATTTTGGGGTCGAGCGGCGGGGGCACGGCCGCGGGCCCGCGATCGTCGACCTGCTTCACCGTCATGCGCGGATCGGCGATCACCCGCTCCAGCGTCGCGCGCACCGCTTCGGCCGACACGCCGGGGAAGATGCGGCAATTGATATTGGCGCCTGCGCGCTGCGGCAGCGCATTATTGGCATGGCCGCCGTCGAGTAAGGTCGCGACGCAGGTCGTGCGCAGCATCGAATGATAGCTTTTGTCGGTGTTGAGCAGCGTTTCGGCAGCCTTGTCGGTCGGATCCGCCGCGATCCGCTGCATCGCGGCGCCCATCGCATCGCCGCGCGCCTTGCCCGCGACGCGGAAATAGGCGCGCGTGGTGTCGGACATCTGCAACGGGAAGTCATAGGCACGCAGGCGGCCGAGCGCGTCGGACAGTTCGTAGATGGCATTGTCGCGCACCGGCGCCGAGCTGTGGCCACCGGGGTTGGTCGCCTCGATCCGGTAATTGACCGCGGCCTTCTCGCCGACATGGATGTTGGCGATCGCGAGGTTGCCCTTGCCGTCCGACCGCCCGCCCCCGCCTTCGTTGAGCGCGAACTCCGCCGCGATCAGCTCGGGCCGGTTCTGCGCCAGCCACTTCATGCCGTTGAACGCCCAGCTCGTCTCCTCGCCGCAGGTCAGCGCCAGTTTGATCATACGCTTGGGGCGATAGCCGCTTTCCTTGAACCGGATCATCGTATCGACCCAGATCGCGTCCATCGCCTTCATATCGGCGGTGCCGCGGCCGTAGAAATAGCCGTTTTCCTCGACCATCTTATAGGGATCGCGCGTCCAGTCCTTCGGGTTGGCGACGACGACGTCGAGATGGCCGATCAGCAGCATCGGCTTCACCGTGCGGCTGGTGCCCGGCAGCGTCACGACCAGCCCGCCCTCCTTGGGATGATCGGGTACGGCAAAGCGCGTGATCGCCGACGCCGGATAGCCCGCCGCCAACAGCCGCGCCTCGATCGTGCCGGCGAGCGCCGTGCAACTGCCCGTCGTGATGCTGGTGTCGGTCTCCACCATTGCCTGGTAGAGCGCGCGGAAGCGGGCCTGGTCGGGGCGCAGCGGCGTCGCGGGCTGCTGTGCCGCCCCGCTGCCCGACAGCGTCAGCAGCATCGCGCCGATCGTCGCCCCGAGGATTCCCTGCGTCCGTCCCGCCATCGCTTGGCCCCCCATTCGTTCTGCGGACACTATGCATGACGCCCGACGGCGAAAAAGGGAAATCCGGCAGCCACCGCCACTTACGGTTCACGGCGTCAGCGCGTTACCCCGCCGGTCGCAATCCGTCGATGTGTCGACATGTCGGCGCGTCGGCACCATGGGGCGATAGGCAACCCCGATCCGCCGCACCGCCCTCCCCCGCCGTGCGAGCAGCCGCGTCATCGGTAAAGCTCCGCACCAGCGTCCACCCCCAAGTGCGTGCGGGGGGCGACTTTGTCTTCTCCAGCCAGAGCGAAAACGCCTATGCGCTCTACCGCCTGCCAGCGGTAACCTACGCCGGCTGCTTCCGGATCAGCCGGTGCTCGGTCAACGGCCCAGCGCCACCGACGGCATTAAATTTGTGCTCGGGGACTTCGGCCTCGCCTACCCCGCCGACCTGTTCGTTGCGCAGGACGGCGACAGCGTTTCCGACAAGCAGAACTTCGAATGCGTCAGCTGGGTGAAGGTAACGGTGAGCGCTAGGCCCTTTCTGAGAGCTTGCGTTCCCAGGCGAGCGCGTCCTGGACGATCGTGTCGAGATCGTCGCGCTGCGGGCGCCAAGGCAGCGCGGCGAGGATCGCGCGGTTGTCGGCGACGAGCGCGGCGGGGTCGCCCGCGCGGCGCCCTTCGTAGCGGCGCTCGATCGTCATGTTGGTGACACGATCGACCGCGTCGAGCACTTCGTTGACCGAGAAGCCGCGGTTGTAACCGGCGTTGAGCGTGTGGCTCTGCGTCGGTTCGGCGACCAGCAGTTCGAGCGCAGCGACATGTGCGGCGGCCAAATCGCTGACATGGATATAGTCGCGCACGCCGGTGCCGTCGGGCGTGTCGAAGTCCGTGCCGAAAACCGAGACGGCGGCACGCTTGCCGGTTGCCGCCTCGACCGCGATCTTGATGAGGTGCGTCGCGCCCACCGTCGACTGGCCCGACCGACCCTGCGGATCGGCGCCGGCGACGTTGAAATAGCGCAGCGCGCAATAGTTGATCGGATGCGCCGCGGTGACGTCGCGCAGCATCGCCTCGGTCATCAGCTTCGACATGCCGTACGGGTTGATCGGCACGGTCGGGTCGGTTTCCTCGACCGGCACCTTTACGGGCGTGCCATAGGTCGCGGCGGTGGACGAGAAGATGAAGTGCGGCACGCCTTCGGTGACGGCGCTTTCGATCAGCGATCGCGTCGCGGCGGTGTTGTTGCGATAATATTTGAGCGGGTCGCTGACCGATTCCGGCACGACCACCGATCCGGCGAAGTGCATGATCGCGCGTACATTGTGGTCGCGGATCGCGGCACGCACGGCGATGTCGTCGGCGACGTTCGCCTCGATCAGCGTGGCGCGCGGATCGACCGCCCAGGCGAAGCCGGTGACGAGATTGTCGACAACGACCACGTCATAGCCCGCGTCGCACAAGGCGAGCACCGCATGGCTGCCGATATAGCCGGCCCCGCCGGTCACCATCACCTTGCCTTCGAACGCCATAAACCCCCCTTAATATCGACACTTCCAACGCAGGTTTAGCGCAGCACATCTTCCGCAAAGGCGCGCACGGCCGGCCCGATGTCGGGGCGGGCGAGCGCGAGCGTCAGATTCGCCTGGATATAGCCCGCCTTGTCACCGCAATCGTAACGCGCGCCGTCGAAGGTGAAGCCGTGGAAGGGTTGCTTGCCGATCAGCTGCGCCATCGCGTCGGTCAGCTGGATCTCGCCACCCGCGCCCCTTTCCTGCCGCTCCAGGATACGCATCACCTCGGGCTGGAGGATGTAGCGACCGGGGATCATCAGGTTGGACGGCGCGGTCCCGCGCGCCGGTTTTTCGACCAGCGCCGTCACCTCGGTCAGGCGGCCGTCGACGGCGCCGGGCGAAATGACGCCGTATTTGTCCGTCTCGTTGTCCGCCACCTCGAGCGCACCGACGATGTTGCCGCCGACCTGGTTATAGGCCTCGACCATCTGCGCGATGAACCCCGGCGTGCCGACCATTAGTTCGTCGGGCAGCAGCACCGCGAACGGCTCGTCGCCGACGATCTCTCGCGCACACCACACCGCATGGCCCAGCCCCAGCGGCTCCTGCTGCCGGATATAGACGGGGCTGCCCGGCTTCATCCGCGTGCCGTCAACGACGTCGAGGCTCTTGCCGCGCGAGCGCATCGTATCCTCGAGCTCGTAGGCGATGTCGAAATGATCTTCGAGCGCTTGCTTGCCGCGGCCGGTGACGAAGATGATCTGCTCGATCCCCGCCTCCAGCGCTTCATCTACGGCATATTGGATCAGCGGCTTGTCGACGACCGTCAGCATCTCCTTCGGCATCGCCTTGGTCGCGGGTAGGAAACGTGTGCCGAGACCGGCCACCGGAAATACAGCCTTGCGTACGCGCTTGATCGTCATTCTACCCTCTTTATCGGCCGTTGCCGGCACTAGCCAACCCTTGTTGCCATCACAATGACTGCGTGGCTGATGTTGTTACGATCGGCCACGACTGCCCTTCTCTTTAAAATTGACTCCACTATCAATTTTCTGGGATACTATTGGACAAACGCGCACGCTCGAGTGTCAGTATTTATACCATATATCTGTAGATCAAGCTGTGTCGCGTGGTCCGTCATAGGCCCATCTTTCAGCGAACGGCAGTAGTACGGGTTATTCGTTGATCACGGGGAGTAACGCGCGGCCGTAAGTTGCTCGCTTCGTATCTTGGTAGTTTGCCGATGATGAAGCCCTGGAGATAGGACAGCCCTTTCAAGCAGGCGATCCTTCTTGTATTTAGAGCTTTCGACATAACAAGGTAGACGAAGCTGGCCTATAGGCTACTCCTATTCTTTCAATTGCTCCGGCCCTGCGCGCAAGCAGCGCTTGCACATAACCTCGTGCAGTATTCTCGTCGTCAAAGCTGCGTACCAGGTAACGTCCGCCTACCCCGATCCGCCCCCAACGCGTCTCGATCACCCACGCTCCCAGGAGATCGCGATACGCGGCTACGCTCCACCGCCGACTGATATTTCGCGCCGGATCAATCGCAACAAGCTCGACCGGAATGAAGGGCAGCGGCTCCACAGGCGCGGATTTAGGCTGGAGTGGGCCGAGTGTCCGACGGATTTCCTGAATCAGTGGAGCGGGAATGATGCAACGACTGAATCAGGCTTTATCCCCTGCGTCGGTCACCTGTCCGCCGTTCGCCGAACGGTAGTGGGGTCGGCGCTTCGTCGATTGCGGTCAGTATGGCGCGACTATAAGCTGTCTTGGCGAGCGCCTTGCCTCGCGTTTCGGCAGCGTCCCGGGTGATGAAGCCCTGTAGATAGGCGATTTCTTCGAGGCAGGCGATCTGGATGCCCTGGCGATGCTGGATCGTGCGGACGAATTCGGCTGCCTCAAGCAGGCTGTCGTGTGTGCCGGTGTCGAGCCAGGCAAAGCCGCGCCCCATCGCTTCTACATGCAGCGTGCCGGTGTCCATGTACCGGCGCGCGAGATCGGTGATTTCGAGCTCACCGCGCGGCGACGGCGTCAGAGTGGCGGCATGGTCGCAGACCTCCGCATCGAAGACGTAAAGGCCGGTAATCGCATGGTTCGAGAGCGGCTGTTCAGGCTTCTCTTCGATCGACACCGCGCGTCCTTCGGCGTCGAAGGCGATGACGCCGTAGCGCTCGGGGTCATCGACGCGATAGGAAAAGATCGTCGCGCCCCCACCCTCCTGTATGCGGGCGACTGCGCGGCGCAGCATGGAACTCAAACCATTGCCGAAAAAGATGTTGTCGCCGAGCACCAGCGCGACTGGTGCGCCGGCGATCCACTCGCGTCCGATCGTGAACGCCTGTGGCAGGCCTTCGGGGCGCGGCTGCTCGGCATAGGCGATCTGCAGGCCGAGCGCCGATCCGTCACCGAACAGCGTGCGGTAATGCGGCAGGTATTCGGGGCTTGAAATGATCAGAATCTCGCGAATGCCGGCGAGCATTAGCGCCGATAGTGGATAATAGATCATCGGCTTGTCGTAGACGGGCAGCAGCTGCTTGTTGACGACGAGCGTCGCCGGATGGAGCCGCGTACCCGAACCGCCGGCGAGAATGATGCCTTTCATATAGTCAGTCCCCGCCGCACATCGGCCGCCTGTTCGTCGACGATCGGTCGCCACCAGTCCTCATTGTCGAGATACCAGCGCACCGTCGTCTCCAGACCGCTTTCGAAGCTTTCACGGGGTGCCCAGTCGAATTCGTCACGGATGCGGGTCGCGTCGATCGCATAGCGCAGGTCATGGCCCGGCCGGTCGGCGACGAAGCCGATCTGCGTCGCATAGGAGGAACCATCCTTGCGCGGCCGCAACCGGTCGAGCGTTGCGCACAGCGTTTCGACCACGTTGATGTTGCGCCGTTCCGCAGTACCGCCGATGTTGTAGCGGCGGCCGGGCTCGCCGCGTTCGAACACGGCCTGCAGCGCGCGGACGTGATCGTCGACGAACAGCCAGTCACGCACGTTCTCACCGCGGCCGTAGACGGGCAGCGTTTCGCCTGCGAGCGCCTTGACGATCATCAACGGGATCATCTTCTCGGGGAAGTGGTAGGGCCCGTAATTGTTCGAACAATTGGTGATGAGGACCGGCAGGTCGTAGGTGTAGCCCCAGGCGCTGACCAGATGGTCCGACGCCGCCTTGCTTGCCGAATAGGGCGAGCGCGGATCGTAGGGCGTGTCTTCGGTAAACAGGCCGGCCGGGCCCAAGCTGCCGAACACCTCGTCGGTTGAGATGTGGTGGAAGCGGAAGGCGGCGCGCTGGGCGGGGGCAAGGCCCAGCCAGTAGGCGCGTACCGCCGACAGCATCGTGAAGGTGCCGACGACATTGGTATCGATGAATGCACCCGGCCCGTCGATCGAGCGGTCGACGTGGCTTTCCGCGGCGAGGTGCGTGACGATGTCCGGACGGAAGTCGTGCAAAGCGGCATCAACCGCAGCACGATCCCGGATGTCGCCGCGCACGAAACGATAGCGCGGGTTATCCGCCACGGGGGCGAGCGCGCTCAGCGTACCCGCATAGGTCAACGCGTCATAGACGAGCACGTCGTGTCCGGTTTCGCGGATCAGGTAGCGGACAAGTGCCGAACCGATGAAGCCGGCTCCGCCGGTGACGAAGATGCGCATGCCAGTACTTCTAGCACGGGGGAGTTAACGTGCGCCTGTCATCGCTGGTGCCTGCATTTTATAGGCATGTCGACATCCCGACACGTCAACATTCCACCACATTGACCGCCAGCCCGCCGAGGCTGGTTTCCTTATACTGCGAGCGCATGTCCTCGCCGGTCTGGCGCATCGTCTCGATCACCGCGTCCAGGCTGACGACGTGGCTGCCGTCGCCGCGTAGCGCGAGATAGGCGGCGTTGATCGCCTTCACCGCGCCCATCGTGTTGCGTTCGATGCAGGGGATCTGGACCAGGCCGCCGATGGGGTCGCAGGTGAGGCCGAGATTGTGCTCCATGCCGATTTCGGCGGCATTTTCGATCTGCGCATTGCTGCCGCCCAGCACCGCGGCGAGCGCGCCGGCCGCCATCGAGCAGGCGACGCCGACCTCCCCCTGGCAGCCCATTTCGGCGGCCGAGATCGAGGCGCGCTTCTTGTACAGCATGCCAATCGCCGCGGCGGTGATCAGGAAGGTGCGCGCGCCCTCGCGCCGCGTGGTTTCGTCGCGCGCCACCAGCGTTTCGTAGAAGCGCAGGACGGCAGGCAGCACGCCCGCGGCGCCGTTGGTCGGCGCGGTGACGACGCGGCCGCCCGCGGCATTCTCCTCGTTCACCGCGAGCGCCCACAGGCTGACCCATTCGAACACTTCGGCGGGGTTGCTGCCGGGGACGCAGCCGGTCAGGCCCTGCTCGATCGCGCGCGCGCGACGCCGGACCTTCAGGCCGCCGGGCAGCATCCCCTCCTGCGCGATGCCGCGGTCGATGCAGGCGTGCATGGCGGCGCGCACCGCGTCGAGGAAGGCGTCGGTCTCGGCCGCCTCGCGCCACGCGGTCTCGTTGGCGCGGACGATCTCGGCGATGGTGAGGCCAGTCGCCTCGCCCAGCTCGAGCAGCTCGGCGCCCGAGCTGAACGGGTGGCGGACCGCGACGTTGCTCGCCGACGCCGGCGCGCCCTTGCGCAGGATCGCGCCCCCGCCGATCGAGAAATAGGTTTCGGTATAGGCGCTGCCGTCGGCGCGCTGCGCGGTGAAGGTCATGCCATTGGGGTGTTCGGGCAGAAATTCGCGCGGATGGAAGACGACGTCGCTGGCGACGAAGGCGAGTCCGTGCGTGCCGGCGAGCGACAGCCGCCCCTCCGCGCCGATTCTCGCCAGGATGTCGGGCGCCGCATCGGGATCGAGCCGTTCGGGCTCCCAGCCGGCAAGGCCCAGGATCGTCGCAGTATCGGTCGCATGGCCGCGGCCGGTCAGCGCGAGGCTGCCGTACAGATCGCAGGTGACGCGGGTCGGTGCCGCCCCCTGCCCCACCGCCCGCTGCGCGAAGTCGAACGCGGCCCGCATCGGCCCGACGGTGTGCGAGCTCGACGGCCCGATGCCGATCGTGAACAGCTCGGCGACGCTAATCGGCCGATGCAGTCCGCGGTCAAGCGGTAGAGGTGTAGACGTGTCGACGTGCATGCATGTCCTCATCGCCGGCTCCGATGCCGGCCGTGCGCATGCCCCATCTGTCGCTTGTGCCTGAGATCGCTATCCCGTCGGCGGACGTGGGGGAGCATCCCCTGCGCCTCTCTCCAGATATCCTCGCATCGCCATGGTCCTTCTGCCTGAGAGTTTCCGGGGCGGTTGCTCCTTCGGCGCCGGGGCTCGGCCCCGGTCTCTCCCATGTCGATAGCGGCGGGTATCGGCCGGGGCGGGGGAGGGGTCAAGGGCGCGTGGCGTCAGCCTCCGATGCGTGATCCCGGGATTGTGCTGATGTGCCCCGCCCCATTGATCGTGTGTCAGAGGGCGGGCCACGCTCTTGCGAGATCGAACGGGAAGGGTAGGGGCGAGACGTACGGTGCGTCGCGAAGTCATGTCTGTAGGCGATCTACCGACATGTCGACAGGCCGACATGTCGCGAGGGGGAAGGGATCGACCCGCACGGGTCCCCATTTCCTACTCGAAAGCACGAACTGTTGGAGGCTTGCCCCCATTTCCCCTCGTGAAAACGGCATGGGGGTCCAAATCTTCGTGCTTTCGAGTAGGAAATGGCCATGGCCCGTACCCCTGCTTCGAATCGTCCTGCCCATGGTGCTGACGGCATCCCCCAGCGCGATCTGTTCGCGCTCGACAGCCCGCTGCATGGCGAGATCCGCGGCGAACGCTCGCTGATGGCGTTCCCGTTCTTCGCATTGTCGAAAAACGCCTGGATGAAGCCGCTTACCTATGATCACGCGACCGTCTCGATCGAGGTGCGCCCTTCGGCGAGCGGCGTCGCGACGATCTATGACAAGGAAATCGTGCTCTACATCGCCAGCCTGATGGCGGCGAAGCTGGAGGCGGGCGATCGGGTCGAGCAGGATTTCGTCTTCACCGCGCACGACCTGTTCTCGGCGACCGGCTCCAACCATTCGGCGCGCAGCTATGGCCGGCTGTCCGAGGCGCTGGAACGGCTGCAGGGTACGCAGATCAAGACCAATATCGAAGCGGGCGGCGAAGGGGAGGAGGGGTTCTTCTCGTGGCTGTCCGAAGCAAAGCTGCACTATAGCAAGACGAAGAGCGGCGAACGGCGCCTCAAAGCCGTCAAGGTACGGCTGTGCGACTGGCTGTATCGTGCGATCCTGCTCGATCGCCATGTGCTCGACTATGCCGCGGCCTATTTCCAACTAGGGCCGATCGAACGACGTATCTACGAAGTCGCGCGCTCGACCTGTGAAGAGGGGAATGTGCTCGACATCGATCTTGCCACCTTCCGGCTCCAGATCGGCTATCAGAACCCGCTGTCGAACTTCAAGGCGGCGCTGAAGCAGATCGTCGCGACCGACGGCATCCCCGATTACCACCTCGAGCTGGTCGAGGAGACCGAGGCCGCGCCGCCCGCTGGCGATGCCCCTCCGCGCCGCGGCCGGCGGGCGCCCCAGGCCCGCGTCGTCATCACCCCGCGCGGGCCTGCGCTGACTGCGGACGGCCCGCGCGAGGGGTAAGGCGGGTCGGCCTCGAAGGGTTTGCGAAGAAGGGTGTTTTCACGCGGAGGCGCGGAGGACGCAGAGGTGTTGCGCCTGCCGCGGCAGCGGCCTCTCTACCATGGTCGGGAGGAAGGCATGCGCTGCCCTCCGCGTCTCCGCGTGAACCCCTTCTTCGCGTCTTTGCGCGAATCACCGGCCGAATCACGCGCTCCCGATCAAGGCATGACGGCGCACCGATCCGCCCGATTGTCGTCAATTGTTACTCGATAGCACGAAGTCGAGCCGTACTTATTCTACTCGAAAGCACGAATGGAGCGGCAATTCCTATCCGAAAGCACGAACTTTTTCTGGTTTAAATACTCGAAAGCACGAATCTTGGTCGCTTCCGTTGTTGGATCATTGCTGCAACAAGATCGGCGATGCGCGTCATGTCGACGGAGCGGAAAGCAGGAAGCGGCCGTGACCACATAAAGGAAAGCCCGGCACGAAGGCCGGGCATCCCAAAGGGGGTATTGAAGAGCGGCGTCGCCAAACGTCACTCCACGCGAAAGCATCACCACTTCACGGGCTCTTCCTACCGTCCCGCCCCATCGGGTGCAAGGATGCGCGTTTCGCGCCACGGTCTTTTTCGTCCCCGGTCCCGGCCCCCAAGGGGGAAGGAAGATGACGGCATTTGCCCTCAGCACGGCGAATGCGCGCGTACTTGCGCGCGCAGCCGGCGCACGGCCGACGCGATCGGGCGGGCTGCACCGCACCGGAGCGCCCGTGCGCCGCGGCAGCATCGAGGCGGGGACGTTCGAGGAGGCGTTCTTTGCCGTCCCCGCACCCGGCGAAACCGACCGGCTGCTCACCGCCTGCCGCCGCGCGCGCGACGCCGGCCGCCGCCTGGCGCGCGAGGCCCGCGCCGGCACCCGTACACTCTCGGCCACCGAGCGCCGCCTCGCCGCGCTGACCGCGGGTGCGGTGCGCGTGTTCGAGGAGATCTGCACGCTCGCCCGCCTCAACCGCGGCCGCGTCTTCCCGAGCTACGACTGGCTCGCCGAGGCGACCGGCCTCGGCCGTGCGACGATCGCGCGCGCGTTGGTGCTGCTCGAGGCGTCGGGCTTCCTCGTCCGTCAGCGGCGCTTCACCCGCGACGATAGGGCAGGGGAGGGGCCCCGCTATCGCCAGACGTCCAACGCCTATCGGCCGCTGCTGCCGGCGAGCGTGCGCGCCTATCTGCCGCGCTGGATGCGACCGGCCCCGCTCCCCGACGATGTCATCCAGCAGGAGGCCGATCGGCAAGAAGGGGAGGCGGCGATGCGTGCGAGCCTCAGTTGCCGCGAACTTGCGCAGGTGACGGTGGGGGGTGCGCTTGGCCGTATGCTCGCGCGTCTCGGAGCGCGGATCGATGCGACGTGCGAGTCTCAAAACGGTCCGCAACCGCTAACAAAGTCCATTTGAACAGCATTCAAAAAGCGTTGGCCTAGCCGGCCAACAGACCCCGCCTGACGGCGAAGACACATAAAAGGCGAGTACAAAACGAACCATAACGAGCAATAACACTGCGGGAGTGCCGGCTACGCCGTCACATGCTCCCTAGAAGGAGCAAGCGGTTGTCGGCGGTGGCCCATCCGCCAGGTGGGGGAGATCTACGCCACACGACATGTCGACCACTTGCCACGTCGCCATGTCGACATGTAGGGTGGCGGCCATGCCAGTCATTGCGATCATCAGCCAGAAGGGCGGGGCAGGGAAGACGACGCTCGCCATCCACCTCGCCGCGGCCGCCCAGGATGCGGGGCGCGTCGCGCTCATCATCGACACCGACCCGCAGGCGACTGCCAGCCAATGGGCCGCCTGGCGCGGCGATACGCCGCCCGAGGTGATCGACAGCCCACCCCCGCGCCTCGCCGCCAAGGTCGCCGCGGCCCAGAGCCAGGGCGCCGAGCTCATCGTCATCGACACACCGCCCCATGCCGACAGCGCTGCCCGCGCCGCGGTCGAGGTCGCCGACCTGGTGTTGATCCCATGCCGCCCGAGCGCCTTCGACCTCTCCGCGATCCAGACGACCGCAAAGCTCGTCCAACTGCTCAAGAAGCCGGCCTATGTCGTCTTCACCGCCGGCAACCCCAACGCCCCGCGCGTCTACGAAGAGGCCGGCGAGCTGGTCGAGGGCTTCGGCACCCCGCCCTGTCCCGTCCAGATCCCCGACCGCGCCGCGTATCGCCATGCGAGCGGGGAAGGGCGCACCGTCATGGAATACGAACCCGCCGGCAAGGCCGCCGACGACATCCGACAGATCTACACGTGGACATGTCGACAGGTCGGCCTGCCCACCCCCCGCAAATCCGCAAAGAAAGCCGTCGCATGAGCCGCAAACCCAGCTTCGCCAACCTGCGCAGCGCCACGACGCCCGCGCCCGCCCCCGTCGCAGCGCCCGCCGCGCCGGCACCGGCACAGACCGCGACCCCGGCGAGCCGCCAGGGCCGCAAGCAGATTGCCGGCTTCTTCAGCCCCGAAATGTCCTTCGCCATGCATACGCTGGCACGGCGTCAGGGGAGGAGCCTGCAAGCGCTAATGGCCGAGGCGTTCAACGACGTGCTGCGCAAGCATGGCGAGAGCCCGATCGGGGATTAGGGTCAGGATTTGCAATTTGCTTTCGCTCGGCGGTTATCCCCTTCGGGTCTCGAGGATCTATTTGCGTTCGCCAACTTGTCGACCGGTGGTGCTGTATCGGGTCTCACATGGACGGACGTTGCATTGGCTCAAAACGGGCTTGGCAGCCCGTCCCATCGATGCATGTTCCGGCATGACTGACGGTCAGGCGCAGGAAGGGACGAAGGCGCGCCGTTGGCGCGCGGGCGCCTGCGCCGGTGCTGGCGCTCCCCAACCAGCGCTGAAGCCTGGATTTCGTCCACGACCAGCTCGTCACCGGACGGCTGTTCCGCGTGCTCAACATCGTCGACGACGTGACGCGCGAGTGCATCCGGGCGGTGGTGGACACGTCGATCCCGGGGCGGCGGGTCGTGCGCGAGCTGGCCTATCTGATCCCCGAGCTTGGCAGGCCGAAGATGATCGTCAGCGACAACGTCCTATGTCGGGAAGCAGCGGCGGGTTTTTGCCAGCAGATATCCATGCGCCGACAACCATCGGCACGGCATGCATTCTGAGCCAGATGGCTCCCACCGTCAACGGGATCGCTCCCTGCCATAG
>Ga0209816_1000344_pt1 | contig 37546 bp, 38 predicted proteins | sample CoawatmetaG01DNA_FD_187509 | JGI IMG/M metagenome (GOLD analysis project Ga0209816, IMG submission 187509) | Marine microbial communities from the West Antarctic Peninsula - Coastal water metaG017-DNA (SPAdes) (version 2) | ecosystem: Environmental > Aquatic > Marine > Coastal ...
TTGAGCCTTCTAAAATAAATGTATATGCGCCAGGTAATAATTTTTTCATAAGCCTAAAACTTGAATTATTTAATTTTGCATACTCACCAACATGTGACAAATCTTTAAGCATCAAAGTAAAGTGATGACTCTTACTTAGCTTTCTAATGTCAATAATTTGGTCCATGGCTTTTTTATTTCCAAGCATGCAGCCCAAGGCGTAACCTGAATCTGTTGGATAAGCGATAACCCCACCTTTTTCCATAATCTCAATGACCTGTTTAATGAGTCGTGGCTGAGGATTTTCAGGATGAATATTAACTATTGCCGACACTATAGGTACCTCCAAACAGCTTTGTGAGGGTCTGGCAAATCTCTTAAATTCCCTATACGTACTCTTTGGTTTGGCCAGCCATGAAAATCAGAACCACATGTCGCTAGTAAATTATATTGTCCTGCCCACTGATTTCCAAGTTGAATTTCTTCGTCTGAACTGGTTCCAGTTACGACTTCTATACCATCACCTAATACACATTTAAAATCATTAAGCATGGTTTTAATCTTTGTATTAGTCATTTGGTATCTAAAAGGATGGGCTATTAGAGCCTTACCCCCAGCTGCATGGATCCATTTAACAACCTCATCAAAGTTTTTCCACTCAACACGAACTCCGCCAGGTTTTTTACCTGTCAAATAGCGCCTAAATACTGTTTTCATATCCTTACAATAACCCTCACTAATTAGCATCTGCGCAAAATGTGTTCGGGTTAGCATGTCCGTCTTACTAAAACTTTGCGTTTTCTCGAGTGCATCTTTAATTCCAGAGCGCCAAAGCCCTAGAGCTATTTTCTCTGCTCTTTCTTTACGAAGTTTTTGATTATGCTCTAAACCAGTTTGCAAAATATCGTTATTAATGTCTATTCCGAGTCCTAAAATATGAATAGCCATATTACGCCAAAGTGCTGATATTTCAACGCCATTAATAAGATTTAAGTTTAATTTATCCGCATTAAGTTGAGCCTCAGCGATTCCGTCAGTAGTATCATGATCTGTTAATGAAAATAAATCACATCTAGCTTCGCTAGCTAGCTTAACAACCTCAGTTGGCGAGAGAATGCCATCAGAATAGTAAGAATGGTTATGAAGGTCTACTTTCATTGTGAGGCTTATTATAATATATATTAGCTTGACTTTATTTTGTGATTGACAAACTTAAAAATTGAACTGTATTTTTAATTCTTTTACAGAGCTTAATCTTAGTTTATAATTTATTAATGAAACAGTGGTACTTACTAAAAACAAAGCTAAGACAAGAAAATTTTGCAATAAAAAATCTTGAAAACCAAGGCTACCATGTGTACTGTCCATATGCTGAAATTGAAAAAAAACAAGTAGTTTTATTTCCAGGCTACCTATTTATTTATCTTGATTATGAGTCACAAAACTGGTCGCCAATTCGCTCAACAAAAGGCGTACTTCATTTAATTAGGTTTGGATTGAATTTTGCCAAAATACCCATCAGTGTTATTGAGTTCATTAAAACAAATGAACTCACCACAGCCGAAAAAATCAAAAATCAAAATAAATTTAAAAAAGGTGATAAAGTTCAAATAACGGATGGAATATTTAAAAACTGTACTGCTATATTTAAATCACTCAAGGCAAAAGATCGTGTACTTTTGCTAATGAACTTATTAGGTCAACAACAAACTATCAATGTTAGTCGGAATGCATTAACTGCTCTATAATTCAACTCTTTTAGAGATAATTTTTCTTACTTTACAACTTTTTGAATTCTTATAAATAATATATGTGTGGAATTATTGGTGGCGTAACAAACACAAACATCACCACATTACTGATGGATGGCTTAAAGCGGCTAGAGTATAGAGGGTATGACTCGTCTGGGCTTGTAGTAATATCACAAAACAATAAACTGGAGCGAGAACGAGCTGCTGGAAAAGTTAGCAATCTTGAAAAAAAATTAAAGCTAAAAAAACCTAATCTTAAAGGTAATGTTGGACTGGCGCATACTCGTTGGGCTACTCATGGTAAACCATCAGTCAACAACGCACACCCGCACATATCAAAAAAAACAATTAGCGTGGTGCACAACGGGATTATTGAAAATTACATTGAACTTAAAGATTTACAAATAAAACAAGGCTATGAATTCACTTCTGAAACTGATACCGAGGTTATTGCCCATTCAATTGAATCCACTATCAAGCCATCCAACTCGTTACTTAAAGCAACTCAAAAAGCAATAAAAACACTTGAAGGCTCTTACGGAATTGGGGTTATTTCATCCAAATACCCAGATCAAATTATTGCTGCGAGAAAGGGCTCTCCTTTGGTAATAGGAATTGGTGACAATGGAAATTATATTGCATCAGACCAGATGGCACTTTTATCCGTAACAAGAGAATTTATTTTTTTGGAAGACGGAGATGTTGCTGAAATAAAATTAGACAAGATTACTATTTATGATTTTAATGACAACTTAGTTGAACGCCCTATTAAAACTTCCAAGTTAAAAATGGGTCAGATTGACTTAGGAGATTACGACCATTTTATGCAAAAAGAAATCTTTGAGCAGCCACAAGCAATAAGAGACACTCTTGAGTCAAGCATTACAAAAGATTCTGTTGTTATTCCAGCTTTTGGGCATGGCGCTAAAGAAATATTTCAGAAAATTAGGCAAGTGCAAATTGTTGCTTGCGGCACAAGCTACCATTCAGGTCTAGTTGCTAAATATTGGCTCGAAGATATAGCCAAAATTCAATGTAATGTTGAAGTTGCAAGTGAATATCGCTACCGCTGCCCTATTCTTTTAAATGGCACTCTCTTTGTTACTCTTTCGCAAAGCGGGGAAACAGCTGATACAGTTGAAGCCCTGAAAACAGCTAAAAAAATAAATAGCAGTATTATCTCTCTTTGTATAAGTAATTCTTCAGAATCTAGCCTTACAAGACTTTCTGATTTAAATTTTTTAACTCATGCTGGCCGTGAAATTGGCGTCGCAAGCACAAAAGCCTTTACTACTCAACTAGTTGCTCTAGCATTATTAGTTTGCTCTATTAGTAAATTAAAAAAAACAATTAACACAAAGCAAGAGAAAGAAATTGTTGACAGTTTAAGAAGATTACCAGGACTAGTTAACGATGCGTTACTTCAAGAGTCAAAAATTAAAAAATTAGCGGCGCGCTTTAAAGATAAAGATAGTGCTCTTTTTTTAGGAAGAGGAACAATGTATGCTATTGCTATGGAAGGCGCACTTAAACTAAAAGAGATTAGTTATATTCATGCCGAGGCATATCCTGCTGGTGAATTAAAGCATGGACCAATAGCACTGATTGATAAGAATATGCCAGTAATTGCAATCGCTCCAAACAACGAACTATTAGGCAAACTTAAATCAAATCTACAGGAAGTAAAATCAAGAGGGTCACAGATGATTGTTTTTGAAGATGAAGACTCAAAAGTGCAGTCAATGGAAGCAATGGAAGTAATCCAAATTACCTCTAACCTTGGTCGAATCTCTGCCCCTATTATCTTTACAATACCCCTTCAGCTGTTGAGTTATCATGTTGCACTAATAAAAGGAACTGATGTCGACAAGCCAAGAAATTTAGCTAAATCCGTCACGGTGGAATGATTCTGTATGAAACATATTTTTTGAGGTTAATTTTCGATCTTTTTTGTCTAATAAATGAAACACCTTGAAGTCTAAATATAGAAATATTTTATGTTTTTAAAAATCTTTCTCCATCTAGTATATCATTGGACTAAAAATTCCTCTACCAAATAATTTTTCTTAAAATTTACTTATGTTTGTTAATTTAAAAAACATTAATACCGCATTAAATAACTTCTCAAAAGAAGGTCCATATGATCATTGCATCATTGATAATTTCTTTGAGACTGAGATTGCTAAAAAATTAGAAAATGAATTCCCAAATTATGACTCAGATATTTGGCAAAAATACAATAATGCACTCGAAGTAAAAAAACTAAATAATATCTGGAATTATTTTCCAAAAATCACATATCAAGTATTGAACTATTTAAATTCTGATGAATTTGTTTCAATATTAGAAAAAAAAATTTTTAAGAAAGATAAACTCTATTCTGATATGGGTTTGAATGGTGGTGGTTGGCATATTCATAAGCAGGGTGGAATACTTAACACACATTTAGATTACTCTGTTCATCCTAAATTGGGACTTCAAAGAAAGTTTAATTTAATTATTTATCTCAATTCAAATTGGAGTGAAAATTGGGGTGGCTCATTAGGGTTGTGGGGAAATAAAAGCCCTATAAAACCTGGAAAGTTAATAAAAAGTATTGTTCCTAAATTTAATAGAGCTATTTTATTTGATACGACTCAAAATAGTTGGCATGGGTTGCCCGACCCAATAAAGTGCCCAAAAAATGAGTACAGGAAAAGTTTAGCAGTTTATTATTTGTGTAAATCCAATGAAAAAATAAGTAAAAGAGGTAAAGCATTATTTGCACCGACAGAATCTCAAAAGGATGACAAGGAAATTTTAGAGCTTATTAAAATGAGATCATCTATTAAAACTGCTCATAAAGTTTTCGAATCCTAATACCCTTCTTAGAGTTCACAATTAAGATAGAGTCTAGTAGTCTAATGTATAGCCCAAATAAAGCGATAAGAGACAAGGTCTTCCCTGATGATTTCTTAATGCCATGTAATTCATCCTTTGTCAAACACCATGAACCAAGGGTTATTGCATCAGCTGTCCCATCAATTGGTTTGTCTATGGGGGTTAAATAAAGGCGATCTGGCTAAAGAAATCCCGCTAAAGTATCTTCACTTCTGTACCTATCATTTATGAATGTATTTTCATGCATTGAGTTGATATGAAGTTACCATTTTTATTCCTAATATATATCAACACCCAGCTATCTTTGCTACATGTTCAGGTAATAATTGCACTAATGTCTCTACAACATAATCAATATCTTCAGTTGATAGATCTGGGTGCAGAGGTAAAGTAAGTAGATCTGGATATATTCGTTCAGTTATAGGCAAGCCTTTGACAGAACTATCCTTGTAATAGCTAAGATAATGGTTTGGTAAATAATGCACACCTGTCTCAATGCCCAATTGTCTTAACTTTTTACGTAGCCCATCTCGATCATTTAGTTTATCAATGCGTAAAACATAAATGTGGGGCACAATTGCTTCAAAGTTTGTCAGTATCGGTTTAATTGTATCTATAGTGGAAAATTTTTTAGTGTAACGTTGAGCAAGTGCGCACCGCTTAGCGGCAGCTGCTGGAAACTGTTTTAACTGCATCTTTCCAATTGCCGCCATAATATTACTCATGTGATAGCGCCATCCTTGAGCACAAACGTCAAAATCCCAGCTACGCCCCCCTTTATATCGAGCTTCAGTATCACGCTCTACCCCTAATAAGCGCGCATCACTAACAAATTGAATAATCTTTTTATCTGCTGTGACAATGCAACCTCCTTCTCCCGATGTAATATTTTTAATTCCATCAAAACTAAAACATACTATATCACCAAAACTACCCACACGACGATCTTGATAATTACTACCGAAGGCATGTGCAGCATCCTCAACCACTCGAATTCCATGTCTTTTCGCCAAGTCGTATATCTTATCCAGATTACCTACACCGCCTCCATAATGAACTGGCATAACTGCTCGAGTTTTATTAGTAATAAGACTTTCTGCATCAACAGGGTCAATACAAAGTGAAGACTCATCAACATCACAGGCAATCGGAAGAGCTCCAATTGCAGAAATTGCCTGGAATGATGCTAAGTAAGTAAGAGAAGGAACAAGTACTTCATCGCCTGGACCAATGCCACATGCTTGAAGAGCTAATTGCAAAGCTGCCGTTCCATTTGCTACACAGAGTGAGCTACGACCAAAATATTCACTTAGGTCATCTTCAAAAGATTTTACAACCTCACCCATCCCAAGAAACTCACTCTGAAGCACCTCATCTACTGCACTTCTCTCAAGAGTACCAATGCAGGACTTAGATAAGCGTATATGTCTAGCTTTCTCCATAATCACCCCCAAGGTGCATTGCCTGAATACTAATCAGTTACTGTAAAGTAGTTTTGCATAAAGTAACTTAATAAATTTTATTTTATTTTATTTTATTTTTCAAAATCTACCATATCTACCACTTCAGATTCATCATGATCACCAAAATTCATATAATTCTCTGAACACTCACTCTTAAGAGAGAGCCATATTTTATCGCCTTCTGGCGTAAGACTTTCCGCTTTTTTAATTTCATCCCATCTATCTTTTGGCATTTTGACATATAAAACAAAACATCTTCGAATCCCTTCAATCTCCTCTTTAGAAAATTGTGGCTGATCTAACATTGTCAGATTCATTAATGACCTAACTATTTTACCTTTCGCAACCATATTGTTATCTTCACTGACCTTTCTCAACGGTACTCCATGAAATGGAACAAACGTGTAAGCATTTAAACCATCTGAATCTATCTGTCTATTAAGCTCAATGGTATCAAACGCTAACTCTCTAGTTTCAAACGGAAAACCCATAATATTATTTACACTTATCGGTATTTTCATATCTGTGACTATTTTTAGCTTTTCTATTATCTTGCTATTTTTTAATTTTCTTTCTAAATATTTTTCTCGAAACCACTCACTCCCATGCTCAATACCAAAGGAAACACGCAATAAGCCAAGATGTTTTAATCTCTCAAAATATTCCTTTTTAATTGTTTCTGGTCTAGTTTGAATCCAAAATGGCAACTTATATTTTTCATACATATCGCAAAATTCGTTAAAATCCTTCTTATTCCAAGACAAAAATGTATCCGCCCAAAAATATAATGAATCTGCCTTGTAAACGTTAATCATGGTTTCTATTTCATGTTCAATCCTACTTATTTCAGCTTTTCTAAAAAAACTAACATTAGTTTCATCCTTATACACCGTAGTCTGAGATGGTGAATTACAATATGTACACTTATATGGACAACCTCTAAAAGTTTCAATTGGAAACATACGCCTTACTTTGCCTTGCATAGGACGATAAAACCTACTCTCTTTAAATAAGCTATAATCAGGGATTGGAATATCAGCAATAGGGTTTGGAGTTGGTAAAGAGTTATTTATAACTCGATCCCCAAAAAAAGCATCCTTTTTTACATAATACATTCCAGCTATTTCATCAAGAGATTCACTTTTCTCCAACTTATCACAAAATTCTAAAATTGTTTTTTCGCCTTCACCCTTTAAAATATAATCAACACAGCCATTAGAATTTTCGTATGCAACATCAGCTGCAAAAGTAGGAAAAACACCTCCCATTAAAACAGTTGGTCGCTTACCATTTAATGCTGATAATAACTCTATAGCCCTAGGAAACATATCTTCAACTACACTTACGGCTATCAAGTCAGGCTTAAAATTATCTACTATTGAATTAAAGTCTTCAAATGGATCAGAGAATATTTTTGCCTCCTCTAACTTAGAAAAATCATTAATTGGCCTAGCATTGAGGTTATCAGACTTTTCTTTATCAAAATCCCTATCATCTTCCACATAATCGGTTGTATCAAATAATGCTAGATCATGGCCTGCTTGCATAAGGATGGCTGTAAAAATTCCAAATGCTGGTGGGATCATATTCATTCCATAAGTATTTGGATAAAGCAATAGAACTTTCATAAAATATAATGAGTTATTGAAAAAATTATTATCCTATAGTACATGCGTAAATATAAGAATATTTAAATTTAAATTTACTTCTAACCACCTGAATCGTTTTTTCATATTTAGTAGTTTTTTTTTGAGCTATTTTAATTTTACTAGCAGAACTAATTTTATTAAAATTAAATTGATGTTATTCGCTGCTTGAACATGAAGTTATTGAACATAATAATTGTTTTTTGACTCTATTGAAAAACAACCTAGAGCTATAATTAGTCTTATGATAATAGTCATAAACTTCATCATATCCCTCTAAGAAACTACCAGCATAGTCAATAACTTTAACTTTTGAGTTTTCTTGGTTGAAAGATAAGTAGTTTGACTTTATAAGTCCAAGTCTAAAACAAATTCCTTTATCTGATAACCATTCCTTACTTTTAAATTCTTTATATGGAGTTTTTACTTTTTCATTGCTTAACTTAACATAACCAAACTCATTAGGAAAGTTTCTCAAATCACATCTAGGAATTGTTTGAGTGATAAATATAAGTTTGGTATCTGGGAGAAATTTCTCTACAAAGTCTATAAATTTTTCAATATAGCTCATGTGATAATTTATACCACCCCACTGGCTTGTTGTTTTAATAAAATTATTATCGAGTTTTTCATATACAAACTCTCCTAAGTTCATTTCAATTTTTTTTAATTTAAATAAAAAGCCATCGTCGTAAAATTTACTTTGAGTTGGTTTATTTCTTATATCTCCTGCTGTAAACTCATTAATTTTTCTAATTAAACTCATAATAAAACTTCGATATTTAATATCTTTAACAATCTCATGTTTGATACGCCTTAAAGGAATATATTTAGAATCAGAATTTAAGCCTTCATGCCAATCATTAATTCCCTGATATACGATGATAGCCAATGGGTTAAGTTTTGAATCATGTATATAGTTTCTTAATAACCATAAATTAGTCGCAATACTATGTCCAGACATGCCTAGGTTCATAACGAAATATTTACCAGAGCAACGATCATATATTTCTTGACTATTAATATTTAATTCATCCTGTAATTGTTGAGACCACGTCTCCTCCTGGCTAAGTATATATTCCTGTGTTGTAGACCCTCCCATTGTAATAACCAAGCAATCTGTTATTTCCTCAAGGTTAATGTTATTATCAAATCTAAACCCATTTTTTTTTGGGTATATGGTAATTATGCCTGGCTCAACTCCTATAGAACTTCTATCTATATATGTTTTGTTAAGGATCTGCCATTCTAAATTTGGATAATCATTATCACTCCATTTTCCTAAACTCAACTCTACAATGACTATTGCAAAAAATATCAGAAGCATATTAATCCCAATAACTTTAATCCAGTTCATATTTTTCCTTATAATTCTCAAATAAGGCTTTGTCTTGCTGATCCTTCCTAAGTACAAAATTTCCAACCACCAAAAAATCTAACCCAGTACCCATAAAGCATTTAAACGCATCTTCTGGTGAACAAACAATTGGCTCACCTCTAACATTAAATGATGTATTTACAACTACCGAACAACCTGTTTTTTCTTTGAACTTGGAAATTAATGCGTGGTACTTTGGATTCGTTTCTTTTTTTACAGTATGTATTCTTGCAGAGTAGTCAACATGAGTAGTTGCTGGAATACTTGATCGCTTAACATTAAGTTTATCGATACCAAATAAAGACTCTTCTTCCTTGGTCATCACTATACGCTTATCTTTCTTTACATCATCAACCAAAAGCATATAAGGACTATCATAGTCTGCTTCAAACCATTCTGATAAATCTTCTCTTAATACTGATGGTGCAAAGGGTCTAAAGCTCTCACGATACTTAACTTTAAGATTAAGAGTTTTTTGCATCTTCTCTGAGCGTGGATCGCCAAGTATCGAACGCCCCCCAAGTGAACGAGGTCCAAACTCCATTCTATCTTGGAACCATCCAACAGCCTTGCCCTCTGCTAGTGCTTGCGCAGTTTGCTCAATCATATCATCCTCAATAACTGAGTCAAAATTAGCTCCACATTTTAATAGTTCGTTTTCAATAAAGTTTTGATCATAGGATGGACCTAGATATGAACCTTGCATAGCATCATTGGGGTTAACTTTTCTTAAATTATTAAGTTCTTTATGCCAAACAGCCAAAGCAACGCCTAAAGCACCACCAGCATCACCTGATGCAGGTTGAATCCAAACATCTTTAAAGGCTTTATCTCTGAGTATCTTGCCATTAGCAACGCAATTGAGTGCAACACCGCCAGCCATACAAAGATTTGGAATGCTGTATTCCTTTGCTAGCGCCCTAGTTATCGTCAACACTACCTCTTCAGTCACAGCTTGAACAGATGCTGAAATATCCATATGGAACTGGGTTAAATCGTCACTATCTGGCTTTCTAATGGGCTCGCCAAATAGGTCTAAAAACTTTTGATTAACCATAGTTAGACCCGTTGTATAATTAAAATAAGATTGGTCTAGACGGAACGATCCATCTTCTTTCAGATCAATTAGCTTATCCAAAATTAATTCTTTATATTTTGGCTCGCCATAGGGCGCTAAGCCCATTACCTTATATTCACCACTATTTACTCTAAATCCTGTGTAGTAAGTAAATGCAGAGTAAAGCAGGCCAAGAGAATGCGGGAAATGAATCTCTTTAACGATATTAAGTTCATGTCCTTTTCCAATAGCAATAGTAGTGGTTGCCCACTCTCCAACGCCATCAAGTGTAAGCACCACAGCTTCTTCAAAAGGTGAGGCATAGAATGCACTAGCAGCATGGCTAAAGTGATGTTCACCAAACATAAGCTTATTAGAATCAAAATTCTTATCAACTTTTTTGATTTCTTTGATAAGCATATCTTTTAGAAATAACTTCTCACGCAACCAAACTGGCATTGACATTCTAAATGATTGGAAGCCTTTAGGTGCAAAGGCAACATAGGTCTCTAATAATCGTTCAAACTTTAAAAAAGGCTTATCATAAAAAGCAATATAATCTATTTTCTCTATTGACAATCCTGCCTCTGATAAACAGTAGTCAATAGCATTAATTGGATAGGATGGATCATGTTTTTTTCGAGTAAAGCGTTCTTCTTGGGCTGCAGCAATTATCTCACCATCAATGATTAATGCTGCAGCACTATCATGATAGAAGGCAGAGATACCTAATATTGCAGTCACTTTTTAGAATAATGTATAAATAAATGGAGCGACTGCAGTACCTTGACTCATAACAATCAAACCTCCAAATAACGCCATCATAAATAAGATTGGTAATAACCAAAATTTTTTTCTAATAATTATAAAATTCCAGAGTTCTTTAATAAATGACATAATCCATGCTCCTAAAATTGATCTTTCATTGAGCGAATAGGTTCGGTTCGGTTTATCCAATATGACTTAGCATTTTTACATAGTGTTTGCTTAAGCAAATCCTTACCCAAAAAACGCATAATAAGCCCAGTGGGTAGTACAGTAATAAAGTAAACAAGTGCCATTATCACTGGTGCAATAATAGAGCCAAGTAATATGCCAAACTTAAACCAGAGTTTATTTGGAAGTGATAGTATCTGGGGCGCAATAAAAGCTAACAATAAAAATATAGCTGATATGATTATTGCCCAAAGGCGAATATCTTCAGAATTAGTTAAGGGAAATAATGCAACTATTAAAAAAACAATTGCAAAGACTACTCCAAATGATTTTTCAGAAGGGGTGATAATATTTTTTTCAGACATTTTTTTAACTATATTTTTTTTTAATAAAGGTTCCATATAAATTCATTTCATAACTGTGGAGTGAGTTTGAAAATGCACAACTGAATTTGAGCAATAATATTTTACAATCTGTACTTTAAGTACAAGAATTCAGCAAATTCAAAATCTATTGGCCTATCAACATCAACCGCTTCATAGTCATTTAGTTTATAAAATGAAGGTTTAGCGCCTACTATATTTCTATATTTAATCATATTTTCCTTGGAAATGATTGATAAACCAGAATTTAGTCCAAAGATATCAGGAAGATCTTGGGTTGTCGGTGCATTACTTGGGTCATAGTTTAAAGGATTTCCATCGAGCCATAGATGACGGTTAACAAGACTAGCGGTAGTGAGACTGTCTGACCTATCTAATCCATTTCTAAATCTACTTATAAAATCATAATATGTTTCTTCTAAGATAAGTGGTGCATTACACGGACTGTAAATAATAAAATCTGTATCAGTATTTTCTGCAAGATGATGAAAGAAATCACTATTGTTGCATTCAGAACTAGCAAAATAGTCCTCTCTACGGAATTGCTCTACTCCATATTCTGAAGCAATTGAAAGAGCATCATCTGAATCAGAATTTACAACTATATTATCTATGATGTCTATTTTCTTTAACATCTCTAATTTAATTTTAAGTAAATTTTTTCCTGCAAAATTTTTCAAATTTTTATTTTTTATTCTTTGGGAGCCTTTCCTTACTGGCACTATTGCTGTTATTTTTTGTCTGCTCATATTTTTTATTCCTAGAAATTTTTTTTAATAAATTGCAAAGATTTTCTTCTAGAGTTTCCATCTCCAAATTGAAGAGCTTTGTCATCAATGTAAAAATCAGCCATAATTTTAGGACTGTAACCAGAGATCTTTTTTTGATCTGGTAAATTTTCATTTATAGCATCAAATTCTAAACCTTTGGATCGACACCAATCTATAGCCTCCGTAAGAACCTTATATTTATCATTATCTCCTCTATTGGTCCAAAGTATTATTTTGTGACCTTCTTTTTTTAATTCAATAAGTATTTCTAATAACTCTTTTTGTTCAGCTGTTTGACTCCCTATTTTTGGAAACGCATACTCACAAAGTGTTCCATCAAAATCTACTGCAATCTTTTTTGACATATTTAATTAAGATTTGATTTAATAAGATTTGTAGAGATTTCACAAGCATCATTGATATTGTCTAGGTCTTTCCAAAACATTGAATCTTCATAATCATATATTTCTTTAATATTTTTGTAAATAATATTTCTTGCAAAAGTTCCAATACAAACCCCTTGAATATTTACTCCAGATTGCTTAGCTAAATCTAAAGTAAGAGAGTTCGTTCCTCCAGAAGTTGTTATAGTAACTTCTCTATTTTTTTTATACACAATTTTCTTTTTTCTTCTACTAAGTTCCATATTAAAAGCTTTGTTTATAACATCAGCTGTTGCAACAGCTTGCAAAGTAGTATTGTAATCATCCTCCCCTCCACTCATTGGATAACCGTCAGCTTGTATTATCAATTTCTCTCCACTATACTCTTTTGCTTGTCTTATCCTATGTTCAAGTCCAAAGTTGCCCATATGTAATCTATCTAGACACATTGAATTGAAGTTTAATGGGTTGGACTTAATTACTAGCTCCCATTCTTTCATTATCACTTCATCGTCTGCTACTGCAGCATGAAGTTCAATATTTTCTGCTCCCAACTCTATGCATTCAGGCAGAATTTCTTCGAGTCCTTTGTCATTATGAACGTAGGATATTATGTCTGGTTTTGGACAAATAGCACTACAGTCTCCACACCCAATACATTTAGGTTGATTAACAACTGCCAAGGTTTTAGCTCCTCCCCAGTCTATAGCATCAGTCGGGCAAACAGGGTCTACACATAAACCACACCTGATACATAAATTAGGGTCTATAAGTGCTTTTCTAACATGATGGTCTCCTGGCATTCCGACACTGACCATTATAAATGGCCTGATCTTAATCTCTTTTTTGAGTTTATGAGATATTTCATATGCTCTATCTATCCCCTCCATGCAAGCTTTAACTACAGAAGGAGTTGCTGAAATATCCATACCAGTGGCACCAGATAATGTATAAATCATAGAAAGCCTTCTTACCTCTTCTAAGTCCTCATTTCCAGCTCCACAGATTAGTTTAAAATAGCCGTGTGAATCAAATAATCCTTTCTGAGCTAGAAAACGACTTGATGTAGTTTTGTCCATAATTTTAAAAATTAGTCATAAAAGAATTTAGCTTATTCTATCTAATGCTTATTCTATCTAATATTATCTTTGAACGCTTAATATAAGATTCTCCAATATCATTATAAAATTGCGCTTTATATTGCATCCATTGTGACTCGAATAACAAAGCATTTTTTATTAAGTCATCCATATCTTTTGTTCCCGATTTTGAAAGATCTATTATGACATTCCTAGTTTCAATTTTATCGAGCAAATTTTCTGCAATCAACTCTTCAATAAATAGAATACTGCTATGACCTATATTTCCTCCCATAATCGTTTTGAACTTATACGATTTCGCTTCTATGAAAGTATTTTTTACTATTTTACAAATCTCTTTAGAGTTAACTTGTTGTTTCCCATAACCATAAGATTTAGTTAAATCTGACCTTCCTACTACAATTCCTTTGAGTAACTTTGAAGAAGGTGAACTAAGTATTTTATGTAGATTTTCAATAGCAGTTTTGCTTTCAATATTTATAAAAAAGTCAGTTGAAGAACGTTCAAGTTCATTAGTATTTAAGATTATTGATTCAATGAACTTCTCTAGAGCAAATTCTGACTCTATCATTGGTGCTACTATCCCTGAAACCCCCATCATCATCGAATTATTGAGGTCAGAGATAGCTTCACATCCTCCTATTTTGATATTGATTTGGAGATTTAAACTGTCACAAAGTCTTTTAATTTTTAGAACATCTTCTAGAATAACTCCTTCATCTTCAAAAGATTGTTTAATACCAACTACACCGCGATCCATAAGTAACTCTAGCTGCTTAGTTATTTCTTTTATTGAAATATATTTTTTTTTCATATTTTTTCATTTAATAATTATAAAATTTGATTAGTGCATCTAATTTATTTTTATTGAGTTTTTTTCCATTAAATTATAGCTGGTACAAAAGCTCCATAATAGTTTGATGTACATTTTAAAACTAAAGTATTGTTAATTTCTACTATTGATTATTATCCTAAGCCATCATTTATATTGATGAAACCACAAATCATATGGCATTACTTCCCTAACATATTGAAGGTCTTCTGGCGTATCAACGCTAACTGCATCGCTTTCAACGCAAACAGCACGAATCCTTTCTCCATTCTCAAGTATTCGAACATACTCATTAAATTCAATTTTTTCTAAACTACCTCTGTCCATTTTTGCAAATTCTAATAAGAATTTCTTTCGAAATGGCACAATATGATATGCTTTAAGCATAGGTGGATTATTTTGTCTTGAGCCTGAAGGAATATCTGAACGAGAAAGGTACATTACGTCATTATTTTTATTTAAAACTACTTTGATGTCTGAAGGCGAGTTTTTTTTACTAAAAGAATTTACAAGTATTCCGACATTAATATCAGGGTTTTCAATTAATTCATTTGTTACTTTATCAATATATTTAGGATTAACTAGTGCCTCATCACCTTGAATATTTACAATAATTTCAGCATCTAATTCTAAAGCTGCTTCAGCAATTCTATCAGTACCAGTTTTATGTTTAGAAGATGTCATAATAACTTTACCGCCATAATTTTCAACAACTTCTTTAATCTCAAAACTATCAGTCGCAACATAAACCTCATCTAGTTTTTTTGATAAAAGACATCTTTTAAATACATGAACTATCATTGGTAGCCCACAGATATCTTTTAAAGCTTTTCGTGGCAATCTGGAAGATTCCAATCTAGCAGGCAAAATAGCAATTGCTTTTTGATCTTTGCTCAATTACCAACCTCATTCTTAAACCAATCACTTACATCACTAAGTTGAGAATAAATAATTGATGAATCAACATCATAAGTTATGAATTTCATACCCATATCTAATAACCATTTAACATCATCTCTAGATTGTGGCACAAAACCTCCGGCATATTTTCCTTTTGAATTAACTATCTCAACGCCATGTTGAATAGCACTAATAACTTTTGGATTTTTTACTTCTCCAGGACAACCAAGGGCTTGAGAAAGATCAAATGCACCAAAATAAATTATATCTATACCATCTACATCAATAATTTCTTCAAGATTATCTAAGCCTTCTTGTGATTCAATAATTACTACTGAGAGTGTTGAATCATTTGCATTATTCACATAACTAGAAGTGTTTTTATTATTAAATCCTCCGGCTTTGGAAAAAGGGGTAAATCCTCGGGTACCAAAAGGGTGATATTTAATTGAACTCATCAAATCAATAGATTCTTGACTATTAGAAATATGCGGAACAACAACCCCATGAGCGCCCTGATCAAGGGCTTGAAGTACCATCCAATTTTCCTTTGAGGGAATTCTGACAAGTGGCGTACAGGAAGGAGAATTTTCACATGCACTAACATGTAAATGCAATTTATCTAGAATGAATGGTCCATGCTCTAAGTCAATGATTTGGAAATCAAGGCCTGATTGAGCTAAGACTTCAGTTACAAGAGGAGACGCAAGTGTATTCCAGGTTCCTAAAACTGGCTCACCTTTGCTAAGTTTAATTTTTAATTTATTAGTTTCTAACACTTTAACAACTCAAATTAATACTAGTAAGATCATTTATCACAAAACAACTCAAATAATTAAACTTAGCAAAGCATAAACCAGTTAATACTCCAATATTTAAACCAGAATTTACAGGATCTCACGATATTATATCGCATGGATGTTCTCCCATTTAAAGAAATTCCGTCACACAGCAAATATAGTAATTCACCTTAAACTTAGAAATCTTACTTAGGAAATATTGATTTCTTATCTCTTCATTCATTAGATCTCTTTCGTGTTTTCTCTTTAAAACTGAGGTAACTGATGAAGAAAACACTTCTTCCATTTATGGATTAATATAGAATTCTTATTCAGCCATTGTGGAATAGTTTTTATGTTTTATTTTAGAGGACAATTTTTGACTAACTCTTGTTGCTTTTGATTCAGTAAAGCGTAGTTTTTTATAAAAACATGATTCATCATTTTTACATTTTTTTGGTATAATAAAAAGAATTTACTGTTTATAAAAAAGAAAGCCTAAATAAATACTGTGACATATATTACAAGATACTGCGATACTTTGATATACGAGATGTTTTTCTATGGTTAACCCTAAGTTTTTTTAAAAATTTATGCCACTTAAATATGATTAGCATGCTCCCTTCATTTATTATTTTTATTAAGTTTTTCAAATCATGATTATGAATAAGTATTGTAGGGGAGGGTTATTTGCTTAATCAAGAAGTAAATCAGATTGAAAAATCATTTTTAGACTCAATCAAGATAAAAGAATCCATTGTTAAAAACAGACTTTTTACATCGATTGCTCAAATGGGTGAAATAGCTGGAGAATCAATCATTAATGATGGAAAGATTATGCTATGTGGTAATGGAGGCTCTGCTGCTGATGCACAGCATTTAGCAGCTGAAATGCTCGTGCGTCTTAGGCCAATGAATAATAGAAACGGTATTGCGGCTATGACGCTTGCACAAGACACATCAACGATTACAGCCTGTGGTAATGATTTCGGATATGACATGCTTTATGAGCGTGTATTAAGATCTCTAGGAAAGACTGGAGATTGCTTGATTGGAATTACCACTTCAGGAAATTCAAGAAATGTAATCCTAGCAATGAAAGCTGCAAAAGAGTTAGACATTAAAGTTTTTGGTTTTTTAGGTTGTGGAGGTGGTAAAGCTGTAGAGTATTGCGATGAATTTTTTTTAGTGCCAAGTAATGATACAGGTAGAATTCAAGAAGCTCACATCACTGCTGGTCATGCTCTAATGGAATATATTGAAGATAAGTTACTTGAGTCTGGACATATAACTTTACAAAACGATTCGTAACAGAAATAAATGAAACTTTCTATAAACAATATTGATGCATTTATTTTTGATTTTGATGGAGTATTGACAAATAATCTTGTTTATCTAGATCAGCATGGTACAGAGACAGTGTGCTGTAGTCGCGCTGATGGCCTTGCTTTTGAAGTACTCCGTAAACTTAATATGCCAGCTTATATTTTATCCACTGAGGTCAATCCAGTTGTTACAGCAAGAGCTAAAAAATTAAAAATTCCTGTATTACAAGGTCTTAATAATAAGGCTTTAGCCCTTAAATCTTTAGCCAAAGAGAAAAATTATATAATGGACAGAATTCTTTATATTGGCAATGATCTAAATGACTATTATGCTATAAAAGCATGTGGGTTTTCAGTTTGCCCAGCAGATAGTCACCAACTAATTAAGGATATTGTAGATATTGTTCTAAAGACCTCTGGAGGAATGGGTGTGGCTAGAGAATTATTAGAAGAGATACTATCGATAGATTTCATTAAAATACTTCATAACAATTAAAAGGGAAATATAATGTCAATTTTTATTATTGCTGAAATCGGAATAAACCATAATGGAAGCATGTCAATCTGTAAAGAGCTAATCGACTTAGCAGTCGAAAGTGGATCTGATGCAGTCAAATTTCAAAAGCGAGATATTGATAAAGTATACACCCAAGATTTTTTAAATTCACCTAGAGAAAGTTCATGGGGCTCAACTCAACGTGAGCAAAAATCTGGATTAGAGTTTAGTTTAGAGAACTACAGAGAAATAGATCAGTATTGTAAAAAGAGAGATATAGAGTGGTATGCTTCCGCATGGGATTTAAATAGTCAGCATTTCCTTCAACAATTTAATTGTAAATACAATAAAGTTGCCTCTGCGATGATTGTTTATGAAGATTTACTAAGAATGATTGCCAAAGAAAGAAAACATACATTCATATCAACAGGCATGACAACTTATGGTGATATTCAAAAAGCTGTAAATATTTTTAGAGAAGAAAAATGTTCTTTTGAGTTGATGCATACTGTTTCGACTTATCCAATGAAGGATGAAGATGCCAACCTAAATATGATTAGCACTCTTAGAGATAAGTATCAATGTGAGGTTGGATATAGTGGGCATGAAACAGGCGTTGCAATCTCAAGTGCATCTGCAGCCTTGGGGATTACTTCTTTAGAAAGACACATTACTCTTGATCGTTCAATGTATGGCTCTGATCAATCTGCGTCTTTGGAATTAGCTGGCTTTAGGCAATTAGTTAGCTCGGTAAGAAAAATTGAGAAAGCTATGGGTGATGGAATTAAAAGAGTAATTAAAGATGAGATTCCTATTGCTAAAAACTTACGTCAGCATTTAGTTTAATGATTAAACTCGATAAGAATTCTCTTGTTGTAGTAACTGGGGCGGCCAAAGGCAACGGTAAGGCAATTTCAGAAGCTATAGAAAAGTCTGGTGCTAAAGTTGTTAGAATTGATTTATTAGAGCTTGAGGCAATCGAGAGTAATTTTGTTGGGCAAGTAACAGATAAAAAATTTATTAACAGAGTTGTTAGTTTCTGCTCAGAACAAAAATATGAAACATTATCATTAATAAATAATGCAGGAGTTACTTTTCCACATGAGTACCCTTACCCTATTGAAAATTGGGATAAAACAATAGAAGTAAATTTATCTGCTCCATTTCAGTGGATTGAGGCATTTATTCCATTATTCAAAAAAGTTTCGAATAGCTCTATAATTAATATTACAAGCCTGGGTGCAGAGTTTTCTTTCCCAAATAACCCTGCATATATGGCCTCAAAGGGCGGCCTTAAAATGTTAACAAAATTTTATGCAAAATCTTTGGGAAGATATGGGGTAAGAGCTAATAATATTGCCCCAGGTTATATTGTTACAGATATGACTGATGCAAGCTATTCTAACAAAAAAATTAAAGCCAATAGAGAGGCGCATACTTTTCTTGGAAGATGGGGGTTACCATCTGATGTTGCAGATGTTTGCTTATTCCTATGTTCAAGTGAGTCTCGTTATATAACAGGGCAAGATATTTGTGTTGATGGTGGTTGGTCCGCAAATGGATTAATAGAGTGAATATTCAATGCATAATTCCAGCTCGAGGTGGCTCTAAAGGTATTTTTAAAAAAAATATTAGCAATTTTTGTGGAAAACCCTTAATAGCTTGGACAATAGAGCAATGCATTGATTCGGATAAGGTTTCTAATGTATGGGTGAGTTCTGATGATGATGATATATTAAATATTGCAGCAGAGTATGGAGCGCAAAAAATCAAGAGACCTAAAAATATTTCAGGAGATAAGGCGACATCCGAGTCTGCGTGGCAACATGCAATTGATTATTTACATAGTAACGATGTGCCAGTTGATATCGTATTAGGGCCACAAGTTACCTCTCCATTGCGTGAAGTCTCAGATATTGACAATGCTATTACTAAGTTTATTGAAGGAAATTATGACTCAATGTTTGCAGCCAGCATAGCTGATGACTTATTTTTTTGGGAAGAATCAATTAGTGGCATTGGAAGTATTAACTATGATTATAAGAATCGAAAAAGAAAACAAGACTTTAAGGAGCAAATTATCGAAAATGGTTCTTTTTATTTGTTTAAGCCCAAAGTTATCAAAAATAATAACAATAGATTTGGTGGAAAAATTGGATACTCAAAAATGGATTTTTGGAAAATGTTTGAAATTGATGATATTAATGATTTTCGCATGTGTTCATCATTAATGAAAGAATTTTTAATTAAAGGATAGCAATATGGACTCAGGAAGAGTGGTATACATGAATGGTAAATTTGTGGCGGAAAGTGAAGCGAAAATCTCAATTTTTGACTCGGCACTTATGTTTGGAGATATGGTGTTTGAAATGACTCGATCTTTTAATAAAAAACAATTTAAATTAAGAGAGCATCTTGAGCGTCTTTATATAGGAATTAAGATATTACGTATACCTATGCGAATGACGATTGATGAGTTAGAAAAAGCTTGTTACGATACAATTGAAAGAAATGATAAAGTTTTCGAAGATCATGATGAGCATAGATTAATGATTAATGTTAGCCGAGGTCCACTTGGGATATATGCACCAGTTTTTGATGGAAATTTAGAACCAACAGTCGTAATTGCAGATTTTCCATTAAAATGGACAGTTGCAGCAATGGCACCACTTTTTGAGAAAGGAATTAATGCAGTTATTCCATCTCAGCGCGCAATACCTGCTTATTTGATGGATCCAAAAATTAAAAACAGAAGTCGTCTTTTTTATCAGATGGCAAATATTGAGGTTTCACAAATTAAAGGTGAAAATAACTGGGCATTGTTGTTAGATCCAGATGGTTATATTACAGAAGGCACAGGGGATAATTTCTTTATTGTAAAAAATGGTGAAATTTTAACACCGGAAGGTAGACACATTTTACGTGGAATCACTCGAGACTACATATTTACTCTTGCTAAAGAGCTTAAAATTCCATGTAGAGAATGCAATATCGAGCCTTATGACGTTTATACTGCTGATGAGGCATTTATGACTGGTACACCATTTTGTATTCTACCAACAGTTTCATTGCAAGGAATAAAGATTGGAGATGGCAAAATGGGCAATATAACAACAACTTTATTAAAAGAATGGTCAAATAGTGTAGGACTTGATATTCAAAATCAGATTCAAGAATATGGCAAAGAGGTCGCAGATGCAAATTCCGATGCGCCAAGCCCATATCAGTTTAAAAGGGGAATAGAACATTAGTAAAGTTTTAATCACCATTGTTCCTTTTGGATATAAAATAATCTTCCAATAGACTTACAGAATGTTAAAAACATGATGGATTGTAAAAATCCGATAATCATTAAGTTAAACTATACAGAGAGTTGTGGATTATGTCGTCATTAGAATTGTTTAAGGGTGCCCGGGTGCTTATTACTGGTCATACTGGTTTTAAAGGGTCATGGTTAAGTATTTGGATGAAATATTTAGGTGCAGATGTAACAGGTATTTCGATTGATGTCCCTTCTGAGCCTTCCCATTTTAATGCTGCCAACTTGCAAGATACGCTCAACGATTATAGGATTGATGTTCGAGACGGTGATGCACTTAAGAGTTTAATTAAGGAAGTGAAGCCAGATTTTGTTTTCCATCTTGCTGCACAATCACTGGTACGTCGTTCTTATATTGAGCCAAAAGTTACTTGGGATACTAATACAATGGGCACCATTAATGTACTTGAGGCGTTGCGCGAACTTGACAATGAGTGTGTAGCTATTTTGATTACTAGTGATAAATGTTATGATAATGTTGAGTGGGTGTGGGGGTATCGTGAAACAGATGCTATGGGTGGGGCAGATCCTTATAGCGCATCTAAAGGTGCTGCAGAATTGGCAATTCGCTCTTATATAAAATCTTTTTTTTTACAAGATGGAAATATTCGGATAGGTGTTGGTAGGGCTGGAAATGTCATTGGTGGCGGAGACTGGGCTGAGGATCGAATTGTTCCAGACAGCATGCAGGCATGGGCTAAAAATGAATCAGTTATTTTGAGAAATACGAATGCAACTAGACCTTGGCAGCATGTATTGGAACCACTTAGCGGCTATATAACACTTGCGATGGAGTTAAAAGAAGACTCTAATCTGCATGGTGAGCCGTTTAATTTTGGACCTCCAGCTCATCAAAACCATTCAGTTGGAAAATTAGTTGCTGAAATGGGAAAATATTGGGATCAAGTGCAATGGGATGATCTCTCAGACCAGTACGAAGGGCCTTACGAATCTGGACTTCTAAAACTAAATTGTGATAAAGCGTTGCATAATCTTAAGTGGCAGGCGTTGTGGGGGTTTGAAGAAACAGTTCGTGAAACTGCACTCTGGTATCGGACCTATTACAATAATCCAACAGTTTCTATTGAGAATTTTTCTATAAGCCAAGTTAAAGAGTATATGAAGACTGCAAAAGAACGTGGATTGACGTGGGCCCAGTAACTGTTGACAAAATTATTGTTACTCCACTTAATCGGATTCCTGTTTTAGGTGGTGATGTTTTAAAGGTGATGAAGCAAAGTGACATTGGATTTATTGGGTTTGGAGAATCTTATTTCTCGTATGCCGAAAAAGGCATTACCAAAGCATGGAAGTGCCATTTAAACATGACATTGAATCTTGTTGTGCCGATCGGTGAAATCCACTTCGTTTTTATTGATAATTTTGGCAATAGGCGTGAAGAAAGAATTGGTGAGAGTTGTTATGTTCGATTGACAGTGCCCCCTAATATTTGGTTTGGATTTCAGGGTATTTCAGATCGAACAGCATTATTGCTAAATATTGCTGATATTGAGCATACGCCAAATGAAGTAGAGCGAAAAAAATTGAGTGAATTTGACTATAATTGGGAGTTAAATAAATGAAAGTAATTATTCTTGCAGGTGGATTTGGTACGAGACTTTCCGAATTCACCGATAAAATTCCTAAACCAATGGTTCCTATTGGGGGACACCCTATCTTGTTGCATATTATGAAGACTTATGCTAATTATGATTATAAAGATTTTTACCTTGCAGCTGGATATAAGGCAGAAGTAATAAAGGACTATTTCCTAAATTATCGTAGTCTTAATTCAGATTTCACTGTAAATTTATCAAGTGGAGAAGTCTCATTAATTAATGTGAAAAAAATAGATTGGAATGTAACAATTGTCGACACAGGACTTAATTCAATGACAGGTGGTCGACTCAAACGAATGAAGTCATTTATTAACAACGAACCTTTTTTGCTGACTTATGGAGATGCTTTAGTAGATGTTAATATAAAAGAATTAGTTGATTTTCACCGAAGTCACAATAAGATGGTAACTGTTACCGCTGTTCATCCTGGCGCACGTTTTGGAGAGCTTGAAATGAATGGCAATATCGTAACAAACTTTCAAGAAAAACCTCAAACTACTCAAGGCTGGATTAATGGTGGATACTTTGTTATTCAGCCTGAATTTTTAGATCTTATTAAAGATGATTCTACTATTCTTGAACGTGCTCCACTTGAAGAAGTTGCATTAAGAGGTGAGTTAATGGCTTATCATCATGAAGGCTTCTGGAATTGTATGGATACTAAGCGAGATCATGACTCTCTCGAAGAACTATGGCAATCTGGCAATGCTCCATGGAAAGTCTAGATATTTTTTTACTAGTAAAATGAATTGATTTCTTATATTTTAAGGATTCTATAACTATGCGTGAAAGGCTTTTAGTAGTTGGAGGTACAGGATTTATTGGTAGGAATCTTGTTTTAAATTAGATGCAAGCGCTGCCACTTGTAAGTATTGTCATCAACTGCTATAACGGCGAAGAGTTTCTAAAAAATGCTATTGATTCAATTTACGCCCAAAGTTACCAGCATTGGGAAATTATATTCTGGGATAACGCATCAACCGATCAAAGCCCTAATATTGCTCTCTCTTATGATGAAAAGCTGCGCTATTTTAAGTCTGAGACAACCACGCCACTATATGAAGCAAGATCTTTGGCGGTTAAAAAAGCAAAAGGTGATTTTGTTGGATTTTTAGACTGTGATGATTGGTGGAGTCCAAATAAATTAGAAAAACAAATGCCACTTTTTGATGATTTAAATATTGGCTTTGTTTATGGTAACTATTGGATGGAGAATGAAACAAAACGCACAAGAAAAATAGTATCTCAAAAACTTCAATCTTCTGGAATTATTCTAGATGATTTACTTAAGCACTATACAGTTGGTATACTCACTTTAATAATCAGGCGTTCAGCCTATGATCAATTAGATTATGGCTTTGATAAAAGATTTAATATTATAGGTGATTTTGATTTAGTTATTCGCTTAGCTGCTGAATGGAAATCAGATTATGTTGATAAGCCAATAGCGCATTATCGTTCTCATAGCAATAATTTAAGCACCAATAATCCGACATCTAGTTTTGAAGAGTTAGAAGAATGGTATAAGACTATATTAAAACATAGCATTATCTCGAAATCAAAGGCGCTGTATAACATTCCTATTATAATTAATTATGTAAGAGCAATGTTCTATATGAAGAATAATAAGAAAATCGATGGATTTAATCTACTATTAAAAATACCATTATTTAGAAAAGAAAAGATAAAAGCCACTTTTGCTTTTATTTTGCCAAAGTTTTTATTGAACTTTTTGACTCAATAATGAAATGATTTAATTTCTTTAGGATAAGGTGATTCAACTATTTTGATATCTTCCTGTAACCCCACCCTTCTCTATCATGAAGATGTGAAATAAGAGCATAAATGATCTGTTGTTGTTTAGTGTATTCTTTTTGATAAATGAGTTTGTTGGATTAGAATTTGAGCGAGAATTCTAGACACGGGATAACACCCAGTATTTGATGTACATACGGATTCAATCTGTTACTGTTGAATAGGCTTTTATATTAGACGTCTTTGGTTTCTTTATTATTTAGTGTTGATACTATATGTAATTAAAATTAATACCTATAGCAGCATAATGCTTCGTCTGGTATAACAACACTATAAAAAAATTTATAGAAAAAGGTAGTCTTAAATGATTAAAAAATGTCTTTTTCCTGCAGCTGGTTATGGAACCCGTTTTTTACCTGCTACCAAAGCAGTGCCCAAAGAAATGCTTCCAATACTAAACAAACCTTTATTGCAATATGGGGTTGAAGAAGCGCTGTCTGCAGGCATAACCAACATGGCAATTGTTACAGGTAGGGGTAAGAGAGCGATTGAGGATCACTTTGATAATGCATTTGAGCTTGAAATGCAATTAAGTGGCACTTCAAAAGAATCCTACCTAAAGGAAATCAAAGAGATAATTAAGAGCTCGACCTTTACCTATGTTCGCCAGAAACAAATGCTTGGATTAGGTCACGCCATACTTACAGGTGAGCCCCTTATTGGGGGTGAGCCTTTTGCTGTAATTCTGGCAGATGACCTGTGTGATTGCGATAAAAGCGGGGTTATTTCGCAATTGATTGAAATATACAACCAACACAAATGCTCAGTCGTAGCCATTCAAGAAGTTCCAATGGACCAAACCAGCAAATATGGAATCATCGCTGGTAACCTAGTCGATGAAACCGGGAATACCTATCGTGTAACCGATATGATTGAAAAACCTGAGCCAAAAGATGCGCCAACCAACATGGCAATTATTGGACGCTATATCCTAACGCCAGATATTTTTGATATTCTTCGAAACACGAAGCCAAGCAAGAGTGGTGAGATTCAAATCACTGACGCACTTCTCACTCAAGCCAAACAAGGCAAGGTGATTGCCTATAAATTTAAAGGAAAGCGCTTTGATTGCGGTGGTATTAAAGGCTACGTAGAGGCTACAAATTACTTTGCTAAGCAGCAGGGTATTGTTTAAGCCATAAGCAAAAAAAACATTTAACCCAATGGTATATGCGGTTAACAATAAAAGAAAATACTCAGCCTAAGCCTTGGAAATTCTCATCATCCAGCGCTTAGGCATCATACAAAATATCAGTAATATCAGATTGCGGTTTAAAGCCCGGCACGGCTTTTATTAGTAACTGTCGCAGCTTATACTGATCGCCGCTATCAACAGCTTGTTCTAACCCATCAAGAATTAACTTTAAATCAAACCAGGCTAGCATCTCCTCCTCTGCGCGCATGATCATTGGATTACTAGTCTCAGAAACATTATCACCAATCAGTAGCTCCTCATAAAGCTTTTCGCCTGGCCTGAGCCCAGTAAACTTAATCTCAATATCGCCGTTCAGGTTAAGCTTATCCTTAACCTGAAGGCCGCTCAAACGAATCATCTTTTGAGCCAGGTCTAAAATTCGAACAGGCTTGCCCATATCGAGCACAAATACATCCCCACCCTTAGCCATAGCGCCCGCCTGAATAACCAGCTCAACAGCTTCGGGTATGGTCATAAAATAACGCAGGATTTCAGGATCGGTCACCGTAATCGGCCCGCCCCCTTTAATCTGTTCTCTGAACAGCGGTACCACCGATCCACTGGAATCGAGCACATTGCCGAATCGCACCATACTAAAGTGTGTGTTGCACTCTACTGCTAAGGACTGCAATACCAATTCAGCCACGCGCTTTGTTGCCCCCATGGTGTTGGTTGGGCGCACCGCCTTGTCCGTTGAAATAAGCACAAAAGTATCTACCCCATGATCGATCGCAACCTGTGCACAAGTAAGGGTGCCAAAAATATTATTACAGACCCCTTCAGCGTTGTTCGACTCAACCATCGGCACATGCTTGTAGGCCGCTGCGTGATAGATTGTATTTACATCGAAGCGCAGCATGATATGACTTAAGCGTTTATAGTTGGTAACAGAGCCCAGCAATTGAAGTATCTTAACATTGGGCATACCGACATTTATGAGTTCTTTATGAATCCCATACAGAGCGAACTCACTTTGATCAAACAGCACTAACACTTTGGGTTTTAAAGCTAATATCTGCCGACACAGCTCACCGCCAATCGAGCCTCCAGCGCCGGTCACCATGACCACTTTATTGGCAATATTAAGACCCAATAACTCACTATTGGGAGCAACAGAATCACGCCCTAGCAAGTCTATAATGCTCACATCCCTTAGATCAGCAATTCTTAACTTGCCCTGCGCCAACTCTGAAACACTTGGCAATGAGCGTACAAGCACTTGATAAGGCTCCAAAAAATGGATAATTTTATTACGCTCGACTTGAGTCAGTGACGGAATCGCCAGTAGTACTTCAGTGACGTTTTTTGTCTTAATCAGTTGCCTTAAATCATCCCTTGGAACAACATTAATGCCATGAATAGATTGGCCAATCATTTCACTGTTATTGTCAATAAAAGCAATCATCTTGTACTCAACCGACTGCGTTAAAGCAATCGCCAACTGCCTGCCAGCGGAGCCAGCACCATAAATTACCACATTAGTACAATCAGCGTTATTTTGGCTATTAACAGCTCCTGAGAGAAGCCAGCGCGCAATCATTCGAGAGCCGCCTAAGACTACTATGATCAAAAGCCAATTAATTAATATAACTGAGCGAGGAATACCCTCAACTGCAATAAGTATTCCAAGCACACTCCACAGCAAAGCATATAACGATACCGCTTGAACAATGGACCATAGCGCCTTAAAGCCAATGTAACGAATCACTGAGTTATACAAGCCAAAGCGAATAAAGATTGGTATGCCAATAATAGGTGCACCAAATACCACCCAATAAAACAAAGCACCTTCAGGCAAGTAAAAGTACCCAAGTCGTACTGAAAACGACAGCATTATCACTGACACTAAAAGCACAAAATCAATAAATAGCATAACAAGCTTCTTTTTACGCCGCGACAAATTTATGAGTTTATCTAACACAATGTCTAAGTCAGTTTACCAATCATAAAGGTGATATTGCTTTTACCCATTCTTGGTACCATATAAAAAGGTGAGACCTTATGCTGTCGATACAATAAATACATAAACACAATCAAAATAGGTGGCAATAACAATAATCCAAAGAGAGATGTAAAAATATCGAATAGTCTATTTATCATTTCTTTAAACCTTTTGTTGATAATCTTAATTATGCGTTTCCATGGTTAAAATCTTAAAATGAATTTTTTAGCATATGTAAAGTATGTTTTAAACATATATATTAAGCTTGTACCTTACAAATAGTTGAGTTTAAAATAACTCCAGCACTCTTTTAACAATTGTACTAGCATCCATTTCATAATGTGCTTTAAGATAATCTTGAGAACCAACAACAGAAGAATACCTATTGTTCAATCCAATACGCAAAAATATCTTTGGCGCAATACAATTATCCATGCACACCTCAGCTACTGCACTACCCAATCCACCATCAAGATTATGCTCTTCAATAGTCACAATACCACCCGTTTCATTTGCAGCAGTGGCGATCGCACTCTTATCAATAGGCTTAACACTATGCATACTTATCACACCCGCATCAATACCTTGTTCTTGCAACAACTCAGATGCCTGAACAGCATCTCTCAATATACCACCTGTAGTCAATAGCGTCACATCCTTTCCTTCCCGATACTTAATTGAGCCACCCAAAGAAAACAATTGCATGCTGTTTTCATCAGCAACTGTTTTATCCAATCGCAAATAACCAACACTATTACTTTTAATTAAAGCTTCTGTTGCCTCACCTGCTTCCCATACTGTTCCAGGTGCAACCACGCTCATCGCAGGCAACGCTCTCAGGATGGCAATATCTTCAGTTGCATGATGTGACATGCCTAGAGAACCATAACTGAACCCACCGCCTGACGCAACAATAGTAATATTCAAATCGTGATAACACCCATCATTGCGTATCTGCTCTAAACATCTCAATGTCGGAAAATTGCCAATTGAATAAGTGATCACCTTCTTACCCTCAAGCGCAAGACCAGCCGCTAAGCCTGTCATATTCTGTTCAGCAACACCTACATTAAAATACTGCCCAGGAAATTTAGACTCAAAATTCTCAAAAACACCAAACCCCAAATCTGCAGTCAATAAAACCACATCTTTATCTATTGCCGCCAGTTCAGTTATTTTTTTTAAGAAAGCGTCACGCATTATCAAGTTCTTTCATTGCAGCTTCAAGTTCTTCACCTTGTGGACTTCGATAATGCCATAACACCTGATTTTCCATAAAAGAGACGCCCTTACCTTTAATTGTATTAGCTATAATGCACAAAGGTTTGCCATCCACCTTGGAATCACACGCCTTAATCAACTGTGCAAGATCATGCCCATCAATATCTATCACATTCCAGCTAAAAGCTTGCCATTTATCAACAAAAGGCTCTAATCCTAAAGTCTCTTCTGTTGACTGAATACTTTGTAATTTATTTCGGTCAATGATTATTACTAAATTATCTAACTTATGATGAGATGCAAACAAAGCCGCCTCCCAATTTGAACCTTCATCACATTCACCATCACTCATCAATACATAAACCAAATGCTTATCTTTATTAATTTTAGCAGCAAGCGCCATACCAGTTGCAACAGGTAAGCCATGCCCCAAAGACCCTGTAGAAAACTCTACCCCAGGTATTCCCTTATGCGACACATGTCCCGACAAATCTGACCCATCTTTGCAGTGAGTCTTGAGTTTATCTACACTGAAAAATCCCGACTCAGCTAATGCTGCATACACTCCGGCGCCAGCATGACCCTTACTCAAAATAAATCTATCTCTACCATGCCAATTTGGTTCATTAGCCTTATAGTTCATTACCGATCCATAAAGTACTGCTAATAAATCTGCAATCGACAATATAGATCCAACATGTGAACTCCCTCCAGTACTCGTCATATTAACGGCATACTTTCTAATTTTTAAGGCTAATTGTTCGATATCTTCAAAGTTAGTCATAATAAATAATATCTACTCTACAACCGCGTATCCAACATATGGGTCAAAAGGTAGGCGTTGAATACGTAGCTTATTTTCCTTACAAAATTCAACCATTGCTTGCGTTTCACCCGGCCATAATGGGTTGTCTAACTCATCAAAAGCGATGATTGAGCCTTTTGGCATTCTAGGATAAAAATATTCTAATGCAATCTTAGTTGGCTCATAAAGATCAAAATCTAAATAAAGTAAGGAAACTACTAAATGCGGCTTATTCTCAATAAACTTTGGAATAGTTTTAGTGGCATCACCTTTAATTAATTCAACCTTAGGTATGTGTCCTAAAAACCTTGTACTATCATTAATTTCAGCTAGTCCATTTATTTCACTATAAGTATTGACTGCCGCAGCTAAGTCACCTTTCTTGACATGATTACTGGAACTTGACTGGTCCTTATCAGACACCCCAGGAAAGCCCTCAAATGTATCAAAACCATAGATTCTGCGCGTTAAATTTACAGGCTCTAAAATTGCAGAAAGTTTTGCCCAAGACATAACGCCATAACCTTGATTGACACCGCACTCAACAATTGAGCCTTTAACACTTAATATCTTATTAAATATTTCATAAAGGACTAAAAATCTTGTTAGGTTCTGTCGTTTGACATACTTAGGAAAATTTTCCATTTTACTTTCCCAGCTTCCAGGATTGCGATCAAACCAACTTTTATTTAAACCACCCTCTTGTGCCTCAGAATTAGTTCTTAAACCTCCAGATACAGCAACTTTTTTATCTTTCATTACAACCTCTAAATTTATCTTAAAAAATATTTTTAACTATTAAGACAACCTTGTCTAAAAAATTATCTAGTGTAGTCATTATAAAGATTTATATTTGGTAAGAAGTCTCATTAGGAATACCAAAAAAATCATTATCATCAGAATGGATATCAAATTCCAACGCTTCGATATTATCATCAATTTGGTCTATTGATTTAATTCCAGAAATAGCACACGATACGTTTGGATTCTCCAAAACCCATCGTAATGCAACTTGTGCCATAGATATATGATATTTATCTGCAATTTCAGATACTTTTTGAATTACACCTATGTGTTTCTTAAATTTTTCCCCATGAAAATGAGACAATCTTTTCCGGCAATCATCATCACCAAAAGTACTTTTATCATTATATTTTCCAGTTAAAAGACCTTGTGCAAGTGGCCCATATGTAAAAATATTCATACCCAAGTCTTTACAAGAGTCAATAAAATCTCCTTCAATTCCATTATCTATTAAACTATATTGAGCTTGAACGGCGATCACATTCAAATCTTGTCGGATTTCTTTTATTTGGGATAAAGAAAAGTTAGACAATCCAATATTTTTAATCTTGCCCAACTCTTGACAACGCTTCAAAGCTTCCGCTGTTTCTAAAAATGATGTATTTGGATCAGGCCAATGAATATAGTACAAGGGAATACAGTCAAGCCTGAGTCTTTTAAGGCTTGCCTCTAGTGCTTCAATTACCCTTTTTGAACTACTATCATAAAATGTCTTGGCTAATCCATTGGCCTGCCTTTCGCCCCAATTTACTCCAAATTTTGTAGATATAATCACATTATGCCTATTATGTCCAAGTGCCTTTGACAATAATTTCTCTGAGGTACCTAGACCATAAACATCAGCAGTATCAAAAACATTAACGCCTAATTCATATGCTCTAGAAACTGCCATCATATTTTGTTTTTTATTAAAAGACCCCCAATCTTCACCACTTAGAGGTCCACCCCCAAAACCTATCTTTGAAACTAACACTTCCTTATCAATTAATCGAGAATATTGCATTAAGAGGGTTTAATTAATTTAATGAATGTCTTAAGTAAAATTTTCATATCATTTGCAAAAGACCTTTCTCTTACATATTTAATACGTAGTTTGTTTTTAAACTCTAGAACATATTGAATATTACTTTCAAATTTTTTTTTATCAGTATTTGTTCCTAAAGCATCAGCTAAATCAACAAAATATATTGATGAAAAATCCGTAATCCCTGGTCGTACTGATAAAATAATTTCTTCCTCTTTAGAGTACATTGCAGTATATATTGGCACCTCTGGCCTTGGACCAACAATACTCATTTCGCCTTTTAAAACATTCACCAATTGAGGAAGTTCGTCTAACTTATATTTTCTTAATATGGATCCAAATCTTGTTACTCTTGAGTCATTTTTAGCAGTAACAAAGTTCTTATTTTCTAGGTCATGGGTCATAGTTCTAAATTTATACATATTAAAAGAGACAAAGTTTAGACCAGTTCTGGCACCTGAATAAATAATTGGCCCATCTGACTTAGACTTAATTATTAATGCTATAACTAAAAATAGAGGGGATAGAACTAGTAAGCCAATTATTGATAATAAAATATCAGTCAGCCTTTTTTGAAGTTCATATATTTTTAAGTATTTAATATTAGTCATTTAGAAACTATTTTTATATTCAGGCATAAATTAATATCCAAATAGTGCCTCAAAGACTAAGCTACTTTAGTTTTGGACCCTTAAACTCTATTACAGCGACCCAAGCCAACTTTTGAATATAGGGGATTTTAAGCACTATGTTATCAATCAGTTCCAGAGTTCTTAGTAGAGGTTTAAAGAAAAAAGTCTTTCTAAATGGTATTGCAATTAAGGCAAATAAGTGAAAATACTTAATTTTTATTTCATTGAAGTACTTCTCGCCTTTGAGTATATCTTTGACACCAAGAATATGATCTACCTCCCAAACAGTTCTTAAATGCATACTTCTCTTTCGATACCAGTGAATAATTGGATTATGCCTTAGCGCTTCAGTGCAAATAAAACGACCATCAGCCTTAAGAACTCGAGACACCTCTTTCAATGAAACCTCAAGATCAACATGATGAAGTGCGCCATACTCATGAACGATATCAAATGTGTTATCAGAAAAAGACATTTTTTCAGCATCCATCTGAACATAATTACATATATCATCTAAATTATGCTCATTTGATAGGGCCGTTGCATTTGAAATAGAGACGTCGGAGATATCAACTCCATGTACCTTTTTTGCACCTGCCTGAGCCATTGCTATACCTATTTCACCATTTCCACAGCACCAATCTAGTGTTATTTTATTTTTAATATTTGAATACAAAATTTTATCTCTGTAGCCAAAACTTGAATTTGTAATACTATAGAATTTAGTATTCGAAAAGTGATAGTTATACTCATCTTCACTAGTTACATATTGACGCTTTTCATCGTCACTCGAAGCATCAGTAAAGTATTCGTATCCAGTTACTATTTGTCTACGTCTATCTGAATGCTCAATTTCTTTTTTCTTTCTATCTTCTAAACCATCATAAAAATTATTATTATTTTTCATTATAAAGCTAACCTTTTGATTATTTGGTTTACAAAAGTATATTATATATAATCAAATTTATAATAAACTGGGTTTTCTAATTCAATAAATTTATTTTTCAACCAAGAAAACAACCTTTGCAGATAAAAAATTAATAATACGTTTCTTTTTTAAAATCGTCAGTCCACAAGAATTTAACTCATCTATTATAACTTTTAACGGTATTGAAGCAGGAGCTGGTATATGTTTTTTACTGATTACTGATAGAATTTTCCATTTAACTTTTTGTAAAAGACTTTCGATACTATACGAAATAATAACATATTTATTAGTAACTCTAAAAACTTCAGATAATACTTGCGCTCTTATATTTTTAGGCAGTCTATGCATTAAAGCCAAAACAACTACGCACTTGAATTCATTCTCTTGAAAAGGAGTATTAGTAATGTCAGACTGAAGAAATCCATTGAAATTCTTACTTGGGTATTCATTGGTAGCAAGATTCATCATCTCAATTGATATATCTGATGCAACTATAGAACAGGAATATTTTGCCAAAATGCCACCAATATAGCCCGTTCCACATGGTATATCAAGCAAACTATCATCGCTATCAAATTTACAACTATTTAAATAGTTATTAATAATAATTTTTTGCTTCCACATGGTAAATCTAGCCCACTTAAAGCCTGTTATATATTGGTTTTTGTACGCACTTGCTTTTGTCTTATTCCTATATGCTTCTCTTGTATCTGATTCGTATGACATACTATAAATTTAAGGATTAAAAAATAAGTTATATACTCTCAAGCTCAACTAAAACTTTATTTGTTGCTACATCATCTTGATCATACCAAATTGGGAGGCAAAGATGCCTTGAGGCAATTTCATAAGGATCAAGCCCAAGGGAGTAGTCATAAACCGGAGAAGTTTTAGTTTTTAGACCTTTAAGCCTAGTCAGTTGATCATCATTTTTTGCTAGTAATATAAATTTATATAAATTTGATCTATGGTTTAAATCTGAAGGGTCTATAAAATCTATAGATTTTGTATTACATTGATCAATATATTTTTGTGCAACTAAATATTTATTTTCAATAATAGATTCAGTTTCCATTAGAACAGAATATGACAATAATGCATTAATTTCTGACATTCTTAAATTTATACCAACATCTATTTCTTGCTCAAATCTATCATACATTATGAACCGTTTAGACATTTCATGCAGTTCTTCATCTTTTGAAACCATTAGCCCACCCTCACCAACTGGGACAGCTTTTGTAGCATACAAAGAATAAACACCGGCTACACCATAAAGACCTGAATGAGTATTATCTAAAAGGGAGCCCAAACTATGTGCACAATCTTCAACCAAGGCAATACCTTTTTTAGAACAAAGAGAGGCTATTTCTTTAATATCAGGATTTGTCCAGCCACCAATATGTGTGAGTAAGAAAACACTATCATGCGGATCTTTAAGACTACTAACAAAAATCTCGACTTGTTTTAAAGTTGGCATTAAATAGTCAAGAGAACAATCCACAAAACCTTTTAATTCAAGTCCAGATGAAATTGCAATAGTCTTAACTCCGTACATGGTATTTGATTGTAGAAATATATTTTTCTTACCCCTATATCTCTTAAGCAGCCTAAGAATAGTATATAGGCCAGAACCATTTGAGTTAAAAGCTAAAGAATAAGGTGCTCCAGTATAATTAGATCCCCACTCAGAAACCTTTTCATTCCACTTTCCCTCTGCAAGATTTCCAGAGCTAAATATTTCTGGATAATTTTCCTCAAAAAACTTAATAGATTTACTTGGTAATTTTATTGCACCCAATTTTAACTCCTATTTTTATCAACTATTTCTTGCCATGCTGTTTGAGACAAGTCTTGATGAATCAAACCTTCGCCACTAAACTTAATTAATTTGGAAGGATTCTCATTGTATATTCTTCTATAGAATTCGGGAGCCATACTGAAAGCTAGTGTAAATTTTCCAAGTACGACTGACCACACATTAGCAGAGCTTTGGTTAATATGATAAAGGTAATTTCTTTCTTGTCCTTTTTGGACAAGCTCTTTTTTTAATCCAACATAAGTATCAAGTAGCTTAATTGAAGGATTTCTTTTTTGATGCTCAGAAAAAACATACTTGATATAATCATTTATTTTTTTCTCATCATCTACGGTTATCCCTCCAGCTTGTCCAATACCATTCTTTTTTTTCAGCAAATTTATACACTTATTGATATGGTAATCTAACTCAACAAAACTGCACTCTTTATCAGGAACATTTTCTACTATAGCCATAGGAGCAAAGCCCGTTTTTATTGGTATTCCATTAAATTTTGAAATGGCATCTGGACTAGTTATGACTACATTATTTGATTTATATGTTTGACCATCAACTCCCACCTCAACAAATTTACCAAAATCATTAATATATTCCACTTCTGAATTTGTTTTTATTTCAAGTCCATTTAATTGAGCTGTAGTAACAATATCAGAGAGAAGTACTCTAGAATTCATTGTGAAGTCTGGACTTTGAACTGAAAAAAAACTATCCTGATTTTTTAACTGTTTATTTATATTAACAAAATTATCTCTAACTTTTACCTTTGAACTTCCATATTCTGAGCCTGCTCTTCTTCTAAGCCAATCATGAGTTTTAATTAACTCAATGATTGCTAAAGATCTAGATACAGTTGAGAGCCAAATAGGGTTTAATTTATGAGATTTATACCGAAACTCAATTCTATCATCATTAAACCAACCATTCTTTAACATTTCTATGCCAGATGAAGTGGGAATAAGGTTCATTCCAGGAAAGCAAGAATAGTACTCAATAAGGTCATCTGTTGCTCCCAATAAATATCTTAGAGTCAGAAGGTTATCTGGAATAAGAGTATAAAGAGCTCCAGAATGAACCCATTCATGAAAATCTTTACTAGTTTCTGAAGCCAATCTGTCATTTTTTTCAAGCAGCAAAACTGATTTACCTTCTCTAGTTAAGATTTCAGATATTGTAATACCAGAAACTCCTCCACCAACTACTATCCAATCATATTTAGAGTCTCTAACCATCAGTATTTCTCATGAATTCTATAGTCCTTCTAAGTCCTTCATTTAATGATGTAAACGACTCAATATCTAAGTCCAATAGTTCTTGCATCTTTAATGAAGTTCCATTAGATTTATAAGGATCTCCAACTAACATGGGTTTTAAAATTTTAGTATTGGGTATATTTATTTCATTTGAAATAGTTGTAAATAATTCGATAATAGAACTTTCAATGCCAGTCAAAATATTAATGTTATCATTTACACATTGATCTTGGCATAGAATCAAAGATTTATATAATGCTCTTACTACATCATCTATGTATACAAAATCTCTTGTTTGATCTCCACCATTGATAGTAACTTTTTTACATTTGAGTATTTTATCAACAAAAATTGAAATTACACCAGAATAAGGACTTGATGGATCTTGTCGAGGGCCATAAACATTAAAAAACCTTAAGCCAATGCTTGACAATCCATGTAATTTCCATAAAACTTTAGAATATAACTCTAAGGCATATTTATCTACAGCATATGGCGTCATCAAGTCAACACTCTCCCCATCATCATCACCAAGCTCCATTTCCCCATAAATAGCAGAGGAAGAAGCATAAACTAATGGTAATTTATTTTGAACACAAAAATCAAAAATATTTAATGAAGAAAATAGATTAGTAGTTGTGCTTTTTTTGAAATTTGAAATAGATAATGGAACAGAGGCTTGAGCTGCAAGATGAACAACTGCATCAATACCTTTAAGTAAAGTCAAATCAAAATCTTCAACTCTTGATTCAATAACTTTAATATTCTTTATACAACTTGATAGATTTTTTATTTTTCCTGAACTTAGGTCATCAATAATAATAACTTCGTGTCCTTTCAAAAGGAGAAATTCAGTAAGATTTGAACCTATAAACCCAGCCCCGCCTGTTACAAGAATTTTCATTTTTTCTTATTTATATTTAAAAAATAGACTTTACTAAACCTTCAATAATAACTTCTTCATCTAACTCTCTTTGAGCTTTTTTACGAGATTGAATCCCAAAACTAGTTGCAAGCTCTTCATCATCTACTATTCTTTTTATTGCATCAGCAAGAGCTATCGAGTTTCTAATAGGAACTAATAACCCACTAATCTCATGATCAACTGCTGCAGA
>Ga0209816_1000355_pt1 | contig 36954 bp, 31 predicted proteins | sample CoawatmetaG01DNA_FD_187509 | JGI IMG/M metagenome (GOLD analysis project Ga0209816, IMG submission 187509) | Marine microbial communities from the West Antarctic Peninsula - Coastal water metaG017-DNA (SPAdes) (version 2) | ecosystem: Environmental > Aquatic > Marine > Coastal ...
TTCATAAAAAATTAGTTCAGGTGTTTTTTCAGCAACAGCTTCAATATCCATTCCACCTTCGGTTGAATACATTACCATATTCTTTCCAGTTTTTCTATTTAGTAAAATAGAAATATAAAATTCCTCTATTTCAGATTCTCCTGGGTAATAAACATCTTCTGTAATTAAAACTTTGTTTACTAATTTACCTTCTTTTGGAGTTTGAGGAGTTATTAAACTCATACCCAAAATATCAGAGACTACTTTTTTAAGCTCATCTAAATTCTTTGCTAATTTTACTCCACCGCCTTTTCCTCTTCCACCAGCGTGAATCTGAGCCTTGACAACAAACCATTTAGTTCCCGTCTCTTCTACTAAACTTTTAGCAACATGCAAAATATCGTTTAAGTCAGAAAGCACACGACCTCTTTGAATAGTGACACCGTGCTCAGCTAAAATTTTTTTCCCTTGGTATTCGTGTAAGTTCATAATTATAAAAATCTAATACAAAGATAAAATAATTACATAAAGTTTTGTTAGTAATGTATTTTATAATGTTACATTTATAACAAAATGTTTTATTTACGAAAAATATCTTCATTTATTATATTATAAAAGTGTGATAATATAAATTTATATACATGAAAAATAAAGACTTAATAAGTATTGCTAAAAAATTTGGCACACCTACCTATGTTTATCATGCAGAGAAAATAAAAAGTCAATACGATAGACTAATAAATTCATTTAAAACTGTAGAAAATTTAAGAATAAATTATGCGGTTAAAGCATTATCTAATGTTTCAATACTAAAATACATAAACTCATTAGGATCAGGTTTAGATACAGTTTCAATTCAAGAAGTAATGATAGGGATTAAAGCTGGATTTCCAGTTGAAAAAATAATATATACCCCAAACGGAGTTTCAGTTGAAGAAATTCAAAGAGTTGCGAAAATGGGGGTTAATATAAATATTGATAATTTAAATGTACTGGAACAATTCGGAAGTGCTAACCCGGAAATTCCAATTTGCGTAAGAATAAATCCACATGTTATGGCTGGCGGGAATAGTAAAATATCAGTTGGTCATATAGATTCAAAATTCGGTATAAGCATTCATCAAATTCCACTTCTATTAAGAATTGTTAAAAACACAAACATAAAGGTTAATGGAATACACATGCATACAGGAAGCGATATACTAGATATTGAAGTATTTATTCATGCCGCTGAAATATTATTTCAAACAGCCTCTAAATTTAAAAATTTAGAATTTATAGATTTTGGAAGTGGTTTTAAAGTACCTTATTATAATGGAGATAACGAAACAAATATTGAAGAATTAGGTGAAAAACTATCTAAAAGATTTAATGAGTTTTGTGAAGATTACGGTAAAAAACTTACACTCGCTTTTGAACCTGGAAAATTCCTAGTTAGCGAAGCAGGTAATTTTATATGTTCAGTAAACTCAATAAAACAAACTACATCAACTGTATTTGCTCAAGTAGATACAGGGTTTAATCATTTTGTAAGACCTATGATGTATGGCTCAGATCATCATATTGAAAATATTTCTAATCCAAATGATAACGAGAGGTTTTACTCAGTTGTAGGATATATTTGTGAAACAGACACATTTGCTACAAATAAAAGAATTTCTAAAATATTTGAAGGAAATATTCTGAGTTTTAAAAATGCAGGAGCTTACTGTTTTTCTATGTCAAGTAATTATAATTCAAGGTTCAAACCCTCCGAAATTCTATTTCATAAAAATAAAGCGTTTGAGATAAGAAAAAGAGAAACTATAGATGATTTATTGAAAAATCAAATAGAATTAGAGTTTTAAAAATTCTTAATTAATAACTCCGGATCCAATTAGCTCATCTCCTTGATACCAAACTGCAAATTGACCCTTAGTAATTGCTGATTGTTTGTTTTTAAACAGCAGAAATACTCCTTTTGACTTAAAACACAATTCAACATCTTGAAGCTGTTGACGATATCGAATTCTAGCTTGAAACTTTATTTTTAAATCCTTTTCAAAAGACAAGTCTGACCTTACTAAGTGAATATCGTCTTTCTTAATAAACAAGACTTTTTTAAATAAACCAGGGTGGCTTTTCCCTTCACCCACATAAATAATATTATTAATTACATCCGTTTTTATGACATATAAAGGGTCTTTACTTCCTCCAATTGATAATCCTTTTCTTTGACCGTTTGTAAAAAAATGAGCTCCATTATGTTCTCCAACAACCTCGCCATCTTCAATGTCATAATTAAATGAATTGGATGTTTTTAATAAATTTTCAAACGAATAATTAGAAAAATCATGGATATTTTTATAAATATAACTATCTGATGGTATCTGAACAATTTTTCCGATTTTCTTTTTTAATTTTTGTTGAAGAAAATCAGGAAGCTTTACTTTTCCTATAAAACAAAGACCCTGAGAATCTTTTTTTTCAGCGGTAATTAAACCCTCATTTTTTGCGATTGACCTTACTTCACTTTTATCCAACTCACCTATAGGGAATAAAGTTTTGCTTAACTGCTCTTGAGATAATTGGCATAAAAAATAAGACTGATCCTTGTTTTGATCTTTTCCTGCTAAAAGCTGATAGACTGTTTTTTTATTTTTATTAATTTCTTTGACTCTACAATAATGTCCAGTAGCTATAAAATCAGCTCGTAAACTCATAGCTATTTTTAAAAAAACATCAAATTTAATTTCACGATTACAAAGTACGTCAGGGTTAGGAGTGTTACCATTTTTATATTCACTGAACATATAGTCGACAATCTTTTTTTGATAGTCCTTACTTAAATCAATAGTTTGAAAAGGAATAGATAATTTATCAGCTACAATCATGGCGTCATAGCTGTCTTCAACCCATGGACATTCATTGGAAATAGTAACTGATTCGTCGTGCCAGTTTTTCATAAAAACCCCTATCACTTCGTATCCTTTCTTTACAAGTAAGTGAGCTGCAACACTAGAATCTACTCCACCCGATAAAGCTACGACTACACGTTTTTTGATGTTAGACATAAATAAATGTAATGAAACTATTTTCTATTTTGCAATTTTTTCTGTTGCTCTGCCTGGTCCATCATTTCCTGCATTTTTCTTTGAAATCTATTTTGCTTGGTAGGCTTTTTCTTATTTTCTTGAATTTGTAAATGAATCTTCTTTTCATCAATAATAAAATACTTTATAGAAAGCATAATTAAAATGGTAAGAATATTGGAGATAAAATAATATAAACTAAAAGCACTAGCATAATTATTAAAGAAAAATAACATCATAACAGGCATTAGATACATAATAAACTTCATATTAGGCATTCCTGGTTGGGATTGCTGCATTTGTGCTCCAGACGACATCATTGTATAGAAAAATATGGCAATTGATGCTAAAATAGGCAAGAGACTTACGTGATCACCATACCAAGGAATACTAAAAGGTAACTCAGCTATAACATCATAAGATGAAAGATCATCTGCCCATAAAAAAGGTTTTCCTCTTAGTTGAAAAGCAATTGGAAAAAAACAAAATAAAGCATAAAAAACAGGTAGTTGAAGAAGGGCCGGAATACAGCCTAAAAGTGGATTAGCACCAGCTTTACTATATAACTTCATAGTTTCTTGTTGCTTTTTTACAGCGTCATTTTTATACTTTTCATTAAGCTCAGTAATTTCTGGTTTTATAACTTTCATTCTAGCTTGAGAGACATATGTTTTATAAGTAACTGGAGACATAATTAATCTGGTTATTACAGTCATTAAAATAACAGCCAAACCTGCAGAAAAATATTTACTTAAAAACCCAAATAAAGGAAAATATAAAAATTTATTTATCCAACCAAAAAGACCCCACCCAAAATAAATAGAATCAGAAATATTATTTTCATAATTCTTAAGAACATCATAATCATTTGGACCTATATACCAATTCATAGATGAATTAAATTCAGATCTCACTAATTTTATTGGTAATATTGAACTATATTTTTTAGTATAAAACTCATCTTTCGATTCGCTTTCAAAAACCTTTATTGATTCGAAAGAAGCTTCATTGACTGGCTCATCTAAAATAAGTATAGAATTAAAAAAATGTTGACCGTATGAAACCCAAGAAACTGAATTTTCATTTTCATCACTATCGCTATAAGAACTTAAGTAATTAGTTTCATCTCCATCATATTGATAATACAATTGACTATATCTATTTTCGTAATCAATACTTTTAGCTTGCCTTATTGCTTTTAAATCCCAATTTAAATCTATTTTTTCTTTAGAATCTATAACATTAGACATTCCAAAAGATTTAATAGAAAAATCAAGCATAAAACCTTTTTTGGGGAGTCTATACTCAAACACAATCGATTGATTATCTGAAATGTTCAAACGCATTTTTAAAACCTCTACACCACCAACATTATTTAACTCTGAAATAAAACTATAATTAGAGGTGTTTATTTTTTGACCATTTGTGGTGTTAAAATTTAAATTTAAATTCTGATTTCCATCCTTGACCATATAAAGAGGTTCCCCTTTATAATCAGTATAATTTTTCAATAAGGCTTCGTTCAAGAGCCCACCTTTTGAGCTAAATTTTAATAACAAATCATCATTCTCAACAATAATAGTTTGAATTTCTGATTTCAAATTCTGACTATTAATTAATGAATTACTAGAATCAATAAACAAATCATCATTTTGAGTCTTGATTTTTATTGTCTCAGGTGAAACCCCAGCCACTTCTTCAATTTTATCAGATTCTAATGAATTCTTTTCAAGCTCTGGAATAGTGTAATTAAACCACCAAAAAAAAGCAGCAATTAAAAGCACAAAACCAATAATTTGATATGGGTCAATCTTATTCTCTTCCATTCTTATTTTTTTGATTTATTATAATTCAAACACGCGCTTACAAATGACACAAAAAGAGGGTGCGGTAGTTCAACTGTGCTTTTATATTCTGGATGAAATTGAACCCCAATAAACCAATCATTTTCTGGAAATTCTATTATTTCGACTAGTCCAGTTTTAGGATTAGTTCCACTAGCTATTAATCCAAATTTTTCTAATTGACTTAAATAATCATTATTTAATTCCCATCTATGCCTATGTCTCTCATTGATTGTTTTGGAATTATATATTTCAAATGCCTTAGACTTTTCTTTAACCCTACACTCCCATGAACCTAAACGCATAGTTCCTCCTTTATCAACTATAAATTTTTGATCTTTCATTAATGAAATAACAGGTGTAGATGTGTTTTTATCCATTTCAGTAGAATTAGCATCTTTTAGTCCAATTACATTTCTAGTAAATTCAATAACTGCCATTTGCATTCCTAAGCAAATTCCAAAAAAAGGAATGTTATTTTCTCTGGCACATTTAATAGCTTTTACTTTACCTTCAACGCCTCTTTCTCCAAATCCAGGAGCAACAATAATCCCATCCAAGTCAGATAATTCGTTCTGAATTTGATCATCATTTATAAATTCAGAATGAATAGAATAAACTTCAATTTTCGTTTCATTTACAGAGCCAGCATGAATTAATGACTCTAAAATAGATTTGTACGAATCTTGCAGCTCAACATACTTACCTACTAGACCAATCTTTATAATATTTTTAGGGAACTTTAGTTTGCTCACAAAATTTTTCCATTTTTTAAGATCTGGTTCTTTAAAATTCGATATTTCTAGCTTTCTTAAAACAACCAAATCTAACTTCTCCTCAAGCATCAGCAATGGAACATCATAGATTGTTGAAGCATCTATTGACTGAATTACAGAATCTACATCAACATTACAAAATAATGCTAATTTATTTTTTATTTCGTTTGAGATTTCATGTTCTGTTCTACAAACTAAAATATCGGCATTAATCCCACTTTCCATTAAAGTTTTAACTGAGTGTTGAGTTGGTTTTGTTTTTAATTCTTTCGCAGCAGATAAATAGGGAACTAAAGTCAAGTGAATAACAAGGCTATTAGATTTACCTAAATCCCATATTAACTGCCTAACAGATTCAATATAAGGCAAAGATTCTATATCACCCACAGTCCCTCCTATTTCAGTAATTATAACATCATATAAATTATCCTTTCCTAAGAGTTGCATTCTTTTTTTAATCTCATTTGTAATATGAGGGATTACTTGAACTGTTTTTCCTAAAAACTTACCTTTTCTCTCTTCCTGGATAACAGTCTGATAAATTTTTCCAGTTGTAACATTATTTGCTTGAGTAGTTTCAACATTTAAAAAACGTTCATAATGACCTAAATCTAAATCTGTTTCAGCGCCATCAACGGTTACATAACATTCTCCATGCTCGTAAGGATTTAAAGTTCCTGGATCTACATTTATATAAGGATCAAACTTTTGTATAGTAACTGTTAGACCTCTTGATTGAAGAAGTTTAGCTAGAGAAGCTGAAATAATACCCTTACCTAAAGAAGAGCTTACACCTCCGGTAACAAAAATATATTTTGATTTAGACATTAATTAATTTCAAAATTGATTTAAAAATCTCAAAAATACAAAAAGAAAGCGACTCTCTTTTGTTTTTATCAAGAGTAAAAGCTATATCCAGTTATACTTAATATCTCTAACTAGCTTTGGATCTAAAGAATTATGAACAGGACAACTATCACCAATATTTTCTAGGATCTCTTTATTTTCTTTAGACAGGTTAATAGGAAGACTGATTAATATTGAAATTTTAGAAATTCTTCGGGGATTTACTGACATAATTTTCTTGACATCAGCTGACACGTTTACAAACGTAACACCTAACTGCTCTGCTTTTATAGCCATTACTGTGATCATACATGAAGCCAAAGCTGTAGCTACAGTGTCAGTTGGGGAAAATGCCTCTCCTTTTCCTGAATTATCTACAGGAGCATCAGTTATAATTTCATTCTCTGACTTTAAATGAACGCATTTAGTCCTTAAGTTTCCTTCGTAATAAACTTTACTTGTCATTATAAATTTCAGAAATATTTAATTTGTTATGTTGAATTAAAAAAATAGAATTATTAATATAACCATCATCTTTAGATAAATAATTGAATCTGTTCTGTAAATATTCTGTTTCACCAATATCTACGGATTTAATTAACTTCTTTTTAAATGCAACTCTTAATACTAAATCTAGTGTAATGTCATGCCCTCTAATGGCAATTTTATTTGGAAGTTTTCCGTAATCAGCTAAATACAGCTCATTAAAAGCGTCTAACTTTTCGTCATAAATAGGCCTATAATATGAGGAATAGGTAAATTTTAGGTTTCCTAAATTTTCATAAGAAATATTTTCATTTTCATACACATCACTCCTGTATGTAGTTAATAAAGAAATATTCCTTTCTTTAGATATTTGAGAGTTTAACAAAGAAGTTACACTAGTTATTATGTTTAAATTTTGTGATTCTAAAAACACGATATTTTTTTTAGAAAAAACTAACAAAGAATCTGTTAATTCTGGATCAACTAACCCGTTAGTCAAATCTGTATTAATTAATTCAGCGTAAGGATAGTTTTCTAATAGTCTCTCTTTAATCTGATTACTTTTGTTGTTATATATAATCATGACACAAGGATCAGGATCTAATACAATTAATTCTTTTATATGATCAAACATCTTCAACCTTTGACTTTCTATAGAAGGCATTGATTGAAAAACATTTTTATTTATTTCAACTATTTTAGAGCTTAAAGGAGAAATAATAGGTGTTTTTGATTTAACTATAGATTTTGATATTTGATTGATGTTCCTAGGTACTAACGGACCAACAATAAAATCATAATCATCAAATGAATTAGATGAAATAATTTGATCTATTGATTTGAAATTATTTTGGGTATCAATAACTTTTAAACTTACATCTAATCCCAATTCTTTAACTTTATTTAAAGCTGATAAAGACCCACTATAAAAGTCCAATGAAATAGTGGATAAATTTAAATTTTTTAAATAATTCTTTGTATTCTCAATAGAGTCAATTTCAATATTATTTAAATTAAAAGGAGCTAAGAAAACAAGTTTTATAGTCTTATATTTTAATATACTGTCTTTTAGATTAATATCCCTTATTATTTTAGAATCAATTAGTATTGAATCTTTTATAATTTTTAGAAATTCATTTTTTATTATAAGTGTTTTTTTTACAGGAATGTTAAGTTCCATTCTCCTAGATAAATTAAAACCTTCAATTTGGCTATTATATTTAATTATATCATCAATAGAAACATTGTATAATTTAGAAATCGTATATAGAGTTTGTTTTCTTTTCACTTTATGCTTTACGAATTCAACAGTATACTCTTCGTTGATTTCATCAGAATTTTCTTGAGAAAAACTCAAAAAAGAAAATAAAAAAAATAAAACTAAACTTTTAAAAAAATTCATTATTCCCATTCAATTGTTGCTGGAGGTTTTGAGCTTATATCATAGACAACCCTATTAACACCCTTAACATTATTAATTATTTTATTAGATATTTCTTGTAGAAATTCATAAGGAAGGTTAACCCAGTCAGCTGTCATTCCATCAGTTGATTCTACAGCCCTTAATGCTACACATTCTTCATAAGTTCTTTCATCACCCATAACTCCTACGCTTTTAACAGAAAGAAGTATAGCTCCTGCTTGCCAAACTTTATCATATAAACCATGAATTTTTAAACCATCAATAAAAATAGCATCTACTTCTTGTAAAATTTTGATTTTTTCATTTGTAATACCTCCTAGTATTCTGATCGCTAAACCAGGACCTGGAAATGGGTGTCTTTTAAGAAGATTTTGATCTATTTTTAGACTAGCACCAACTCTTCTAACCTCATCTTTAAACAACATTCGAAGAGGCTCTATAACTGATAACTTCATGAAATCAGGTAACCCTCCAACATTATGATGAGATTTTATAGTAGCAGAGGGACCTTTAACAGAAATTGATTCTATCACATCAGGATAAATTGTTCCTTGAGCTAACCATTTAGCACCGTTTATAAGTTTCGCCTCCTTATCAAAAACATCAATAAAAGCCTTTCCTATTACTTTTCTTTTTTCTTCTGGATCGTTAATATTTAAAAGTAAATCAATAAAATATTTTGATGCATCAACTCCTTTAACATTTAATCCCATTCCTTCATATTGGGTTAAAACATTTTGAAATTCATTTTTTCTTAATAGACCGTTATTCACAAAAATACAATGCAAATTACTTCCTATTGATTTATGTAAAAGAACAGCAGCTACAGTTGAATCAACACCACCTGATAAACCTAAAATAACTTTATCGTCTCCAACTGTATTCTTTATTTCTAAGATAGTTTTAGTTGAAAAAGAATCAGGAGTCCAATTTGGTTTAATATTCGAAATATTAATTAAAAAGTTTTCTAATATTTTTTTTCCATCATTTGTATGATATACTTCTGGATGAAATTGAATTCCATAAACTAGCTCATCACAAATTGAATAAGAAGCATTTTTAACATCCTCAGTGCTAGCAATACATTTAGCATTTAACGGAAGGACTTCAATTGTATCACTATGGCTCATCCAAACTTGTGAGCCGGACTTAATTCCTCTAAATAAAGGATCTGAATTGTCGATTTTAGACAATTTAGCCCTTCCATATTCTCTTTTATTAGAGGGAATAACTTTTCCTCCGTTAAAGTGTGCAATATATTGTGCGCCATAACAAACCCCTAAAAGCGGTTTCAATCCTTTTATATTAGTTAAATCAAAATGTAGTGCATCTTCAGATCTTACTGAAAAAGGAGATCCAGAAAGAATAACAGCTTTAAATGAATTTAAATCAACTTTAAGGTTGTTATATGGGTGGATTTCACAATATATAAACAGTTCTCTTACTCTTCTAGCTATTAATTGGGTGTATTGAGACCCAAAATCAATTATTAATACTTTTTCTTCCATGTTCAAAAATACTATTATTACAAATAAAAATACTACAAGAAAATTAATTTCTATATTTCAATAATTATAAAACTTGGATCAAAAGGATCTAAATTTTCCATAACTAAATCTATAAATTCATCTCCGTAATATTGAAAAAATTCTGAAAAATTAATTTCCCTTTCTTGAAGTGAATCATAGGGAAACAATCCTGATTTAATTGAAATTATTTCATTTAATATTTCTTCGTTTTTCTTCTTTTCTGCTTTTAGCAATCTTTTTTCTAAATTATCAATTCCATTTTTTTGTTTTTTTTCCTGGGCCTCAACAGCTCCAGTAAAAGAAAAATCAGTAAGTTTTGCAACTTCTAATAATTGTTTAAAATTATCACTAATAATAGTTTTTATGTTTGTAAAATCAATTCTATTTTTAGAAAATTTGTTAGTACAAAATTTCAATAAATTCTCATTGTTTTTAAAAAGATGTTCAACATTCAAATTTAGTTTTTTTAAATTTTTTAATTTTTTTTTATGAACTAATAGGACAGAATTTCTGATTGAAAGTATAGGAAAGGTTATGTTTTTTTCGTCAAAATAATCTTTTAACTGTAGCCAGTAGGATATTTCACTTCCACCCCCAACATATGCTAAGTTTGGAAGGATAGTTTCTTGATAAAGAGGTCTAATTAATACATTAGGAGAAAATCTTTCTGGATGATTTTTAATTTCACTAATTATTTCATCTTGAGTAAATGAGATTTCAGATTCCAAAACTTTATAAACTAAATCATTTTTTTCAATTCTTGAACGAAGATTATTTTTGATATAAAATAAATTTATTAATCTTGGATTGACCTGTGGTTTGATTTTTCCTTTAGAAAAATTTATTAATTTTTTATTTGTTTTAGATACAAAATCATAACAAGTACTTTCTTTTACCTCGTCAATAAAAACATCGGTCATTATTTTTTTTAGATTTTTATTGTCAGGATTTAGAACTACAAGCCCGTATTTACCAAAAATCATATGAACTAAGTGCAACGTAGCTTTAGATAAACTTTTATTTTTTAAATAAGATGATTCAAAAAGTGAAATCATTTTCTTGACATTTAAATTTTCTTTGTCAAAGAAACTAGACATGTCGTGAAAAACCTCAGAAAGTTTTTCTGTATTTAAATCCCCAACAACACCACTAGTTTTAACATCCCAATTAAATTGTTTGTTAACTGTTTTAAAAAAATTAATTTCTTCAAAATCATGATCTTCAGATGCCATCCAGTAAATTGGAATGAAATTCATTTGAGGGAATTTCAATTTTAAATCTTTACAAATTTTTATAGTATCTATTATTTTATAAAAGAAATACAATGGTCCAGTAAACAAATTAAGCTGGTGACCAGTTGTTACGGTAAATGTATTTGGCTTAGTTAAGTCATCTATTAAACTAAGTTGAATATCATTATCTGGAATTGGTTGATATTGTTCATTTAGTTCTTTTGATAATATAACTCTGAATTTATTATTAAAATTTTTTTGTTTTTCTTGAATTTGATCTTTATAATTTATTAATTTATTTGACCTTTTATAAAAAGAGCTAAGCCCCTTTTCATTATTAAAATAACTAAGGGCTAGAAAAGGTAAATGCTTGGTTATATTTGGATTAATTAATTTCAACTAAATTATTTTTATTAATATACACAATCCCTTTAATCTATTGTTTATTACCAATTAACAAGGAATTCCGTAAAGATCAAATTCGGTAGCACTAATTATTTTTATTTCTGCGAACTCTCCTATTTTTAAATAATGCTCAGATGCATCAATCAAAACTTCATTGTCAACATCTGGAGAATCAAACTCACTTCTTCCAATAAAATAAGTGCCTTCTTTTCTATCTATCGAACATTTAAAAGTTTTTCCAATTTTTTCTTGATTTAAATCAAAAGATATATTTGATTGAATATTCATAATTTCAGCTAGTCTTGCATCTTTAATTTCTTTAGGAACATTATCAACTAAATTATAAGCATGAGTATTTTCTTCATGACTATAAGTAAAACAACCTAGCCTTTCAAATTTAACTTCAGAAACCCATTTTTTTAATTCATCGAAACTCTCTTCTGTTTCACCTGGGTAACCCACGATTAAAGTAGTTCTAATTGCGATACCAGGAACTTCAAGTCTCATTTTATTTATTAATTCATTTATCTTTAACTTGCTAGAACCGCGCCTCATAGATTTTAATATTTCATCGGAAATATGCTGAAGCGGAATGTCTATATAATTACAAATTTTTGACTCCTCTTTTATTACTTTAAGAACATCTAATGGGAATCCAGCTGGAAAAGCATAATGAAGTCTTATCCATTCAATTCCCTCAATCTTAACTAATGACTTTAACAATAGACCTAATTCTCTTTTTTTATACAAATCAAGCCCATAATAAGTTAAATCTTGAGCAATAAGGATAATTTCCTTAACTCCTTTAATAGCCAACTTTGTAGCTTCAACTACAATATCTTCAATAGATTTTGATTTATGTTTTCCTCTCATTAAAGGAATAGCACAAAAAGAACATGGTCTATCACATCCTTCTGAAATTTTCAAATAAGCATAGTTTTTTGGAGTGGTTGTTAGCCTTTCTCCTACAAGTTCATGCTTATAATCTGCTTTTAGAGCTTTTAATAACTTAGGTAAGTCTGTAGTTCCAAAAAATTGATCTACATTAGGGATTTCCTTTTCTAAATCTGGCTTATACCTTTCACTCAAGCAACCAGTAACAAATAATTTATCTATTTGTCCTTTTTCTTTTTTTTCAGAGTACTCCAAAATAGTATCTATAGATTCTTGTTTCGCATTATCAATAAAACCGCAAGTATTTATAACCACTATATTCCCTTCTTCTTCATGAACAACCTCTTTATTATTAGCTTTCAATTGCCCCATTAAAACTTCTGAATCATAGATGTTTTTCGAACAACCAAGAGTTACTACATTAATTTTATTTTTACTTGAATACTTAGCTCTCATTAATATGGTTTTATGATTTTTTAAAAAAAGAATCTACGAATTCCTTTTTATCAAATATTTGTAAATCTTCTATTTTTTCTCCAATACCAATAAATTTAATTGGAATTTGAAACTGATCTGAAATACCTAAAACAACACCACCCTTAGCAGTCCCGTCTAGTTTTGTAACTACTAAAGAAGTAATTTCTGTGACATTAGTAAATTGTTTGGCTTGTTCAAATGCATTTTGACCCGTTGAACCATCTATAACTAAAATCACCTCCTGAGGAGCTTCAAAAGTTTTCTTTTGTAAAACTCTTTTTATTTTACCCAACTCGTTCATTAAGTTAGTTTTATTATGTAATCTTCCAGCTGTATCAATTAAAACAATATCAGCATTTTTTTTAATTGCTGATTCTAAAGTATCAAAAGCAACTGATGCAGGGTCACTACCCATTTCTTGCTTAATTAAATCAACTTTGACTCTATCAGCCCAAACCTGTAATTGTTCAATCGCAGCTGCTCTAAAAGTGTCTGCAGCACCAATCACAACCTTAAGACCTAATGATTTATAATAATTAGCCATTTTTCCAACAGTCGTAGTTTTTCCAGCACCATTAACTCCAACCACAAGAATTACGTGTGGCTTTTTATCTTCATTAATTTTAAAATTATTAATAATTTCATCTTTGTCATTAATAATAGATATAATCTCTTCTTTTAGAATTAAATCTAATTCATCAGCATTAATATATTTATCTTTAGCAACTCTATTTTCAATTCTATCAATAATCTTTAATGTAGTTTTAACTCCAACATCTGATGAAATTAATATTTCCTCTAACTCATCTAGAACTTTGTCGTCAACTTTACTTTTACCAACAATTGCTTTAGATATTTTACTAAAAAACGATTCACTACTTAATTTTAAACCTTTATTTAAAGAATCTTTTTTTTTCTTGAATAATTTATCAATAAAATTATTTTTTTTTGAGTCTAAAAGTATTTTATCTTGCTTTTTTTTAACTGAAACATTTATTTCTTGACTAATAATTTCTTTAGAAATTGTCTTTTCTGTCGGTTCATCAACAACTGATTTTTTATAGGTTGCTGGTTTATCGCTTATTTTTTTCTTTGTAGAAAAAAGTTTATTAAAAAAACTCATAATATAATGTTACTTCAAATATATGAAAACAAAAAAAGCCACTCAAAGGTGACTTTTTAAAATATATTAAAATTAGTTAATTATTTTTTTGATAACCAGTCATTGACTAATTCAGGAGCCATAATTGATTCTACATAAATGTAAGCACCAGATTTAGGACTTTTAACCATTTTTATAGCCTTAGATAATCTTTTTGATGATGTTTGAAGTGAAGCTACTGTCTTTTTTGCCATGGCCTAAAATTATTTAATTTCTTTATGAATAGTATTTTTTTTCATGATAGGATTAAATTTTTTAATTTCTAATCTATCAGGTGTATTTTTTTTATTTTTTGTTGTAACATATCTAGAAGTACCAGATAATCCAGAGTTTTTATGCTCTGTACATTCTAAAATAACTTGAACTCTATTGCCTTTCTTAGCCATATTATTTAAGATTAAAGTTTATTAATTTTAGATTGTTTTAAAACTGCTGAAATACCTTTTTTATTAATGGTTTTTAAAACAGATGTAGAAACTTTAAGGGTGATCCACTTACCTTCTTCAGGAATAAAAAATCTCTTTTTAATTAGATTTGGTTCAAATCTTCTTTTTGTTTTGTTCATAGCTTTAGAAACATTGTTTCCAACTAAAACTTTTTTTCCAGATATTTCGCAAACTTTTGACATAATTCAGTCTTTTTAAACAGGGTGCAAATTAACAACTTATTTAGAATATTGCCAAATTTTTTATTAGCTAGTTAATAATTCCGAAAAAAATAGCTCAAGTGCTTTATTTACAGATTTATTTATATTTTTTTCACGGTTCTCTCCAAAATTAAACTCAAAACATTTTAAATCAGTTGGTGTAGATATAGCAATAAAAACCTTTCCAATTGGCTGCTCTGAATCGCCTTTAGATGGTCCAGCGTTTCCTGTTGTTGCAATAGCATAATCTGTATTGAATATTTTCTTAACCCCTAACACCATTTCTTTAGCAACTTCAGAGCTAACAACTGAATATTTTGAAATTGTTTCGTTATTAACTTTCAAAACATCTTCTTTTATCAGAGAATCATAAGCCACCACTGATCCCTTAAAGTAATTTGACGAACCTGAAATTGATGTTAATCTAGATGAAATCAGGCCTCCTGTCAAACTTTCAGCAGTTGAAATAGTCTTGTTGAACTGAATTAGTTTTTTTCCAATTTCTTTTTCTATTGAGTTTGAAAATTCAAAACCAATAATAGTTTTACCTAAAACTTTATATAATTCAACTATAAGACCATCCATTGTTTTTTCCAAAGATTTTTTATCATCTCCTTTAGAAGAAAGTCTCAACCTAACACGACCTAAATTAGGAAGGTATGCCAATTTAAAATTAGAAGGTAAGCTTGATTCAAATTCTATTAATCTATTAGCGATAGTACTTTCACCCAGACCATAAGTAAGTAAAGTTTTATTTAAAATAACTGGGCATTTAAATTCTTTTTTTATTTCGGGAATCAAATAAGAGGAAATCATTGACTTCATTTCAAAAGGAACCCCAGGTAGAGAAACGTATAAAGTATTCGAATTTTTAACCATCATTCCGGCTGCAGTTCCAAAATCATTTGGAATTAGCTTTGCTCTTGATGGTAAATAAGCTTGCGCCCTGTTTAAATCAGTAATAGGATTATCTTTGAAGTTCTTAAAGAGGTTTTCAATATGATTTAAAACTTCTTTATTTAAAACTAATTTATCTTTGAAATAATCACAAAAAGAATCTTTAGTAATGTCATCGTTAGTTGGCCCTAATCCTCCGGTAAGTATTACTATATCAAACTTATTTTGAGAATTTTTTAATGAATTTGTAATGTCAATTTTTGAATCTCCAATTGTTAAGATTTCCGTTACTTCAACACCAATGTTAATAAGCTCTTTTGAAATGAAAGCTGAATTTGTATCAATAATTTGACCAATCAAAATTTCATCACCAATTGTTATAATCTTTACTTTCATTATATAGATTTAATTGAAAAAAATTTTTTTTCATTAATAAACCCTTCTAATAAATCATTTTCACTGACCTTACCCACACCTGATGGAGTGCCAGTAAAAATCACATCACCAATTTTTAAAGTAAAAAATTTAGAGACTTCAGAAATCAATTCATTAATATTCCATAACATATCAAAGGTGTTACCAGATTGTACACTTTTTCCATTTTTATTTAATGAAAATTTTATATTATTTAAGTCATTAAATTCGTTTTTATTAACCCATTTACCAATTAAAGCTGAGCCATCAAATGCTTTTGATTTTTCCCATGGAAGACCATTTTTTTTTAATTCTGATTGCAAATCTCTAGCAGTGAAATCTATCCCTAAACCTACTTGATCATAATATTTGTGTGAAAATTTAGTTTCAATTGATTTTCCAAGTTTTTTAATTTTAACTAAAATCTCAACTTCGTAATGTATCTCGGTTGAATAATCAGGAATAAAAAAGGGTTGATTTTTTAAAATCACTGCCGTTTCTGGTTTTAAAAAAATAACCGGAGAACTTGGTTTTTTATTTTCTAATTCATCAACATGATCTATGTAATTTCTACCGATACAAATTATTTTCATATCTATAATTTATTGTTCAGTTTACTTAGTCTAAGTTTGGTAAGCACCTTTTTAGTGTACATCGGGAAGTCAGCGTTAAGTATCCATCCTAAATACCCAGGTTCATTATCGATAATATAATCAACTGATTTTCCTTTATGTTTTCCAAAAGAAAAACAAGGAATATCATTTTCATTAAAAACAATAAAGCCTGCTGGATCTACATTGTTTCCTCTTTTTGAAAAATCTGATAAAAATTTAATATCGTTTTGTAATTCATCATATTTTTCGATTTGAGATTCCAAGACCTCAAAAGTTGCAAGTGTATCAGCTTTTGAAGAGTGAGCATTTTCTAAAGTCTTTCCACAGTAGAATTTGTATGCAGCGCCTAATGTTCTTTCTTCCATTTTATGGAAAATAACTTGCGCATCAATAGTTAGAATATCATCTAAACTAAAGTCAATTTCAGATCTTAAAAGCTCTTCGGCTAGTAATGGAATATCAAACCTATTTGAATTAAAACCAGCTAAATCACAATTTTTAATCATAGAAACAACATCTAAAGAAATAAATTTAAAATTAGGCTCATTTTTAACTATATCATTAGTTATTCCGTGGATATTTGAAGCTTCTGAAGGAATTCTAATTTCAGGATTTACAAGCCAAGTTTTTGATTCTTTATTTCCGTTTGGAAAAACTTTTAAAATAGAAATTTCAACTATCCTATCTTTTGATACATTAACTCCTGTGGTTTCTAAATCAAAAAAACATATAGGTTTAATAATTTTAAGATTCATTTTTAGTTAAAATTTAAATTAATTACTGTCTTAAAAATTAGATCCTCAAATCGGTTTCCCAATTTTCAATTAAATCTTTAATTCTTTTTATAAAAAGACCACCTCTTGCTCCGTTGACTATTTTATGGTCAAAACTATGCGAAAGAATAATTTTGTTTCTTATAACTATAAAATCACCTTTATCAGTTTCTATTACTGATGGTTTTTTTATAATAGCTCCAAATGCTAAAATACCCACCTGAGGCTGATTAATAATTGGTGTTCCCATTAAAGTTTCAAATACACCAATATTACTTATAGTATAAGTTCCATCTTTCACTTCGTCAGGTTCAAGTTGCCCAGCTCTGGCTCTATTTGCTAAATCATTAACTTTTTTTACAAGTCCAAGCAAGCTAAGTTGATCAGCATTTTTAATGACTGGAACAATTAAATTTCCATCATTTAAAGCTGTAGCCATTCCAATGTTAATGTTTTTTTTCTTTATAATATTATAATTATCAAGACTAATATTTAATAAAGGAAACTCTCTTAACGCTTTTGCAACCAACATTATAAAAATTGGAGTAAAAGTTATTTTTTCTCCTTCTTTTTCTTGAAATTCTAATTTATTATTTTCTCTCCATTCCCATAAATTAGTAATATCTGCTTCAATAAATGATTGTACATGAACTGATTTTTCTTTACTATTAACCATATGGTCAGAAATAAGCTTTTCCATTCTACTCATTTCTTTTATTTCATCACTCTCAACTGAAAAAGTCTTAGTTGGTGAAATTTCTTTAGAAATATTTACATTGGATTTATTTTTTGAAATATATCCTAACAAATCATTTTTAGTTAATCTACCTTCTTTTCCTGATCCTATGATTTTTTCCAATTCTGATTCGCTAATTCCTTCTTTTTCAGAAATACTCTTAACTAAAGGAGAATAAATTTTTTTATCATTTGAACTCTTATCAAAATCAATGTTTTTATTTGCTTTTTCGATTAGATCTTCAGTCTGTAAAATTGCAACAGGATTTTGAATAATTTTTGATTCTTCTGGCTTTTTAGATTCTTCTTTAATATCATCACCTTTAATCTCAATTATAGCTATAGGATCTCCAACCTGAACAACATCATTAATTTCACATAATTTTTCTAAAAGAATACCAGAAACTTCACTAGGAACTTCCGAGTCCACTTTATCAGTTGCGATTTCTACAATTAAATCATCTTCGATTATTTTATCACCAACATTTTTTAACCAATTAATAATGGTAGCTTCATCCACACTTTCTCCCATTTTCGGCATTAGAAGTTCGAATTTAGCCATTGATTTAATTTTAATTTTAATGCAAAAATATTAAAATATTATTAGTTTAATTTTAATTAAATAATAAAGAAGTTCTCAATTGACGTTTTTTAATGAATTTTCAAAAGGAATTCTCTTAATTATGCTTCTCCCAAGGGTAACTTCATCAGTGTATTCTAATTCATTACCAACAGAAACCCCCCTAGCAATTGTAGTTATAGTAATTTTATGATCATTTAATAGTCTATAAATATAAAAATTGGTAGTGTCTCCTTCCATAGTCGCACTTAAGGCAAAAATTAATTCAGAAATTTCTGAATTTTTAACTTTTTCAATTAGAGAATCAATATTTAATTGATTAGGACCAATCCCCTCAATTGGAGATATTTTACCTCCTAAGACATGGTAAACTCCATTAAATTGACCTGTGCTTTCAATAGCCATCACATCTCTAATGTCTTCAACCACACAAATTAATGATTTTTCTCTTTTAGGATTCGAACATATTTCGCAGGTATCAGAATCCGAAATGTTGTGACAATTTTCACATAAAATGACTCTTTCTACTAATTCCGATAATGAATCTGATAATTCTTTTGTTTGGGCTTTTGGCTGGTTTAATAAAAACAAAACAAGTCTCAAAGCAGTTCTTTTACCAATTCCGGGCAATTGTGACATTTCATTCACTGCATTTTCAAGTAATTTAGAAGAAAAATTCATTTTTTAAATATACTACTAGATTTTGTAAGAACCATAAATTAGTATATTTGAAAAAACACTAATTTATAATGGAATCATCACTTATACTCTTTGTTATAGCCTCATATTTCATTGGTTTATTTATAATTTCATATTTCACTAAAGGTGACGGAGATAATTCAACATTTTTTTCTGCAAATAAAGAATCTCCATGGTATTTAGTGGCATTTGGGATGGTTGGCGCTTCACTTTCAGGGATAACATTTATTTCAGTTCCAGGAGATATTGGAGAAATGCAATTCACTTATTTTCAAGTTGTGCTAGGGTACTTGGTGGGTTATTTTATTGTTGCAATTGTTTTATTGCCAATATATTACAAACTCAACCTTACATCAATCTACGAATATCTAAATGATAGATTTGGTAAAATAAGTCACAAAACTGGAGCATTTTTCTTTTTTATTTCTAGAATATTAGGAGCCTCATTTAGATTATATCTAGTAGCTATAGTGTTACAGCAGTTTGTTTTTGATTCTTTAAGTATACCATTTGAAATAACTGTCATTATTTCAATACTGTTAATTTGGGTATACACTTTTAGAGGAGGCATTAACACTATCGTTTGGACTGATACTCTGCAAACAGCTTTTATGCTTATTTCTGTTTTGTTATCTATTTATTTAATTAACTCAAATCTTGAATGGACTTTTATTGAATTTATAAAATCAGTGGAAATTCAAGACTACAATAAAATAATAGTAAATGAAAGTTTTCTAGATAGAAATCATTTTGTAAAATCTTTTATAGGAGGAATGTTTATAACAATTTGTATGACTGGTTTGGATCAGGACATGATGCAAAAAAACCTTACTTGTAGATCATTAAAAGACGCTCAAAAAAATATGCTCGTATTTAGCTTTGTTTTAGTATTAGTAACATCTCTGTTCATGCTTCTAGGAGCTCTTTTGTTTATTTATGCTAAAGAAAATAATATAGAAATCCCTTTACTTAATGGAGTTCCCAATAGTGATTTGCTTTTTCCTCAAATTGCTTTAAATAGTGATTTAGGTATTGGCATAGGAATTACTTTCTTGTTAGGCTTAATTGCGGCGGCTTACAGTAGCGCAGACAGCGCATTAACATCTTTAACAACATCTTTTTGTGTGGATTTTTTAAATCTAGAAAATAAAAGTAAAAAAATTCAAAATGGTATTAGAAAAAAAACACATATAGTAATGAGTTTTATTCTTATTATAGTTGTAATAATATTTAAAAAATATTTAAACACTAACGTAATAGATGGTCTATTAACAGTAGCAGGATATACTTACGGACCATTATTAGGTTTATTTGCGTTTGGAATATTCACCAATTATAAAGTTAAAGATCAATATGTTTGGGTAGTTGCTTTATTTTCAGTCTTAATTGTTTTGGGTATTGGAAATATAGATTCTAATTTATTAGGTGGGTACCAAATTGGCTACGAACTTCTTCCAATTAACGGATTAATTACCTTTTTTGGTTTAATACTGATTCGTAGAAAGTAATACCAAAGTACAGGCTTCAATGTAATCTATTGATTCTTTTTCTAATAAGTGATAAAATTCATCATTCTCAGTTCCAGGGTTGAAAATTACTCTTTTGGGTTTTAATGAAATGATATAGTCATAAAATTGTTTTTGTCTATCTCTATTTAAATATAATGTGACGGTATGGATCTTCTTAAAAAAAATATGATCTTTTTCAATTTGTACACCATTAATGTTTCCCGTTTTTGAACCTAAAGCCTTAACATTAAAGTTATTTAATAAAAGCTTTTTTACTGCAATATTTGAGTAACGATCAGTATTTAAAGAAGCGCCTAAAACTAAAGTTTTTTTTACCATCTTATAATAACAGATCCCCAAGTGAAACCAGCTCCAAAAGCTGCAAGAACTACCAAATCATTTTCTTTTATTTTACCTTGTTCCCAGACTTCAGTAAGAGCTATTATAACAGAGGCAGCTGTTGTATTACCATACTTCATAATATTGTTATACACTTTATCATCAGATAATTTAAATTTCCTTTGAATAAATTGTGAGATACGTAGATTTGCCTGATGAGGGATTAACATATCAATATTTTCAATCTTTAAATTATTAGCTTCAAGACCATCTAATATTGCTTCAGAAAAACGAGTTACTGCATTTTTAAAAACAAATTTTCCATTCATATATGGATAGTACGATTGATCATCCGGATCATTTTCTGCTAATATTTCAGGAACCCATCTTCCAGTATGAGGACCATCCATCATTAATTCTCTAGCATGTTTTCCTTCAGAATAGAGATGAGAAGATAATATTCCTTTTCCTTTTACTTCACTTCTTGATAAAATTGCCGCCCCTGCTCCATCTCCAAAAATAACAGTGATTCCTCTTCCTCTTGTTGATTTGTCTAGTGCTCCAGAATGATTTTCAGATCCAATCACAAGAATATTTTTATACATTCCTGTTTTTATAAACTGATCAGCTACAGACAAAGCATAAATAAAACCGGAACATTGATTTCTAACATCTAAAGCTCCAATTGTTGGCATATCTAACAAGTCTTGAACACGAACCCCTCCTCCAGGAAAGTACATGTCTGGGCTAAGTGTAGCGAATACAATAAAATCAATATCATTTTTTTGTAAACCAGACCTCTCAATTGCAATTTTTGAAGCTTTTACAGCCATTGTAGACGTATTATCGTCAGTTTTAGGATCAATCCAACGTCGTTCCTTAATTCCTGTTCTTTCTTGAATCCATTGGTCATTGGTTTCCATCATTTCAGATAAATCATGGTTGGTAACAATATTGTCAGGAACATAATAACCAAGACCACTAATTTTTGAATTAAACATAAAATCTTTTTATTGTTAATGCAATTTAAAACAAATAATCAATATTAATAATGCGAACTGTATAGTATTAATTAATGTCAATTTGTCACATTTAATGCTTTGGTATATCATTTGATTATAATTTATAAAATATAAAATTATGTCAAAAGGTAAAATTAATGTTTCAGTCGAAAATATATTTCCTCTGATTAAAAAATTTCTTTATAGTGATCATGAAATTTTTTTAAGAGAATTAATATCCAATGCTACTGATGCTACTCTAAAGCTTAAACACTTGTCTAGTATTGGTGAAAATAAATTAAAAATAGGAGACCCATTTATAGAAGTAAAAATTGACAAAAAAGGAAAAAAGATTCATTTAACAGACCAGGGAATTGGCATGACTATGGATGAAGTTCAAAAATATATAAACCAAGTTGCGTTTTCTGGTGCCGAAGAATTTTTAGAAAAATATAAAGATAGCGCAAAAGACAGTGGGATAATTGGTCACTTTGGACTAGGATTCTATTCAGCTTTTATGGTTGCTGAAAAAGTAGAAATAATTACTAAATCTTACAAAAAATCTCCTGCAGCTCACTGGACATGCGACGGGTCTCCAGAATATTCACTTGTAAAAAGTGATAAAAAAGAAAGAGGAACAGAAGTGATTTTACATATTAGTAAAGACTCAAAAGAGTTTTTAGAAGAATCAAGAATCAATACTTTACTTAATAAGTACAATAAATTCATGCCAGTTCCAATAAAATTTGGAACTAAAGAAGTTACAAATAAAATTGGAAAAGGAGATAAGGAAAAAGAGGTTAAAGAAACAGTAGATAATATAATTAACAACCCTAATCCTGCATGGACAAAATCTCCCTCAGAACTTAACGAAGATTCTTACAAAGATTTTTACAAAGAGTTGTATCCAATGCAGTTCGAAGAACCTCTTTTTAATATTCATTTAAATGTAGATTATCCTTTTAATCTAACCGGAATTCTTTATTTTCCAAAAATTTCAAATGATATCAATGTTCAAAAAGATAAAATACAACTTTATCAAAATCAAGTTTATGTCACTGATAATGTTGAGGGAATTGTTCCTGAATTCCTGACCCTTTTAAGAGGCGTAATAGACTCACCAGACATCCCATTAAATGTTTCTAGAAGTTATTTACAGGCTGATGGTGCAGTAAAAAAAATAAGTAACTATATAACTAGAAAAGTAGCTGATAAGTTGAATTCTTTATTTTCAAAAGATAGAGAAGGATTTGAAAAAAAATGGAATGATATTAAGGTAATTATTGAATACGGGATGCTAAGTGAAGAAAAGTTTTTTGATAAAGCTCAAAAATTTGCCTTGTACCCTACTATAAGTGGAGATTACTTTACTTTTGAAGAGTTAAAAGATAAAATTTCTAAAACTCAAACTGATAAAGATGGTGATTTAATCATTCTTTATGCCTCCAATAAAAATGAACAACATTCTTATATAGAAGCTGCAAAAGAAAAAGGTTATGAAGTTCTTTTACTTGATTCTCCAATTATTAGTCATCTAATTCAAAAAATAGAAACTAGTAATGAAAAAGTTAAGTTTTCCAGAGTTGACGCTGATGTTATTGATAAAATAATTAAAAAGGAAAATGAAGAGGTTTCAAAACTTGATGACAAACAAAAAGAAAAGTTAAAAACAATTATTGAAGGAATTGTTCCTAAAGATAAATATACTGTTCAATTAGAAGCAATGGATAGTTCTTCTGCGCCATTTATAATTACTCTTCCGGAATTCATGAGAAGAATGAAAGAGATGCAACAAAGCGGAGGAAATGGAATGTTTGGCAATATGCCAGAAATGTATAATTTAATAGTAAATGTGAATAACACTATTAATACTGAAATCTTAAACTCAAAAAGTAAAGACAAAAAAGAACGTCTGATAAAGCAGTCTTTAGATTTAGCTAGGTTATCTCAAAATTTACTTAAAGGGGAGGAACTTACTTCATTTATAAAAAGAAGTATTGAATTAATAAAGTAAGCAGATGATTCAAAAGCTAAACCTTTACTTGTTAAGTTTTCTTTATGTTTTGAGTGGAGTGTTGCATTTTTACAATTCAGATTTTTATTTACCAATGATGCCAGATTTTATTCCTTTTCATTTGGAATTAATTTTAATTAGTGGAGTCTTAGAACTTATATTTGGTATTGGAGTTCTTATTGAAAGAAGTAGGGTTTATTCTTTATGGGGAATAATAGGATTATTAATTCTTTTTATGTCGGTACATTTAAACATGTTCACACCAGGAAATAACTTAGGAATCCCTATATATCTTTTAATAATTAGAGTAGTTTTTCAGTTTACCTTAATTTATTGGGCTTGGAAAAACATAAGCCTTCACAAAAATTAAAATCACTAAACTATACTTCTAAAGTAAAATAAATTTTACCATATTTACATTTATGAAATTAAAATTACTTTTTGTTATCCTCACAATATTGGGGTGTGAAAATGAGAAAAATCAAATAAACGTTAATGTTCAAATAGATGGTTTTAAAAAAGGTAAAATTTATTTACAAAAAATCAAAGACTCTGTACTTGTAAATTTAGACTCTGTTTTTGTGGATAGTAAAAATCCAATTATTCTGAAATCAAAAATTGAATCTCCTGAAATCTTCTATATTGATTTAGATATTGCAGGAAAGGATAATAAAATAGCTTTTTTTGCTGAAAAAGGTGATATAAAAATAGCAACTAATCTAAAAAGATTCAATACAGAATTTGAAATTTTTGGATCATCAAATGACTCTGTTTACAGAAATTATTTAAGTGTAATTAAAAAATTCAACAACAATAGACTGGACTTAATAAAAGTTTCATTTGATAATTCCATAGACAAAGACAGTGTTGCTATTATTCAAACTAAAATAAAAAGTTTAAATAAAAGGCAGTATATGTATAGTCTAAATTTCGCAGTAACCAATGGAAAATACCATGTTGCACCTTACATAGCCTTAAGCGAGTTCTACAATTCGGAGAAGGTACTATTAGACACCATTAAAACTTCTTTAAGTAATAAGGTGTTAAATTCTAAATACGGACAAATGCTGAAAGAACTTATAGAATCTAAATAAGATTATAATTTATTGAACGAAGCAACTAATGCTGACGCTTTCACAGTCAAATCTAAGCTTACATTCTTAAAGTGTTCTTTTTTATTTTTAACGTCCTTTTGATGAATTTTCTTAATTATTTCATCAAAAGCATCAAAACATTGATCAACTAATTTTTCGCTTTTAGACAAATCTTTATCAGACTTGTCTAATTCCCATAAATTAATGCTTTGAATAATTTCTCCAATAATATTATTTAAGTCTTTTTTTAAGTTTTTTACGCTAGCCATAATTATAATTTAGTTTCCGGAATATTTAACATAATTTCTTGGTGTCTCATAGAGAGTTACCGAAATTTCTTTATCAATGTCTATTTTATTCCTTAAAATATTCCATATAAAAATACAAATATTTTCTGCAGTAGGTACTACCTCGTTAAAATACTTTATTTCAATATTTAAATTTTTATGATCTAATAAATCCTCAACATCTTCTTTTATAATTTTTTTAAGATCTTTTAAATCAATTACCATTCCTGTAACTGGATCTACACTCCCTTTTACATTCACAATAATTTCATAATTATGACCGTGAAAATTTGGATTACTACATTTTCCAAAAACTTTTGAATTTCTTTCATCACTCCAGCTTTTAACAAACAACCTATGTGCCGCGTTAAAATGAGCTTTTCTACTTACTGTTACTTTCATTTAATTTAATTTTATCGTAATACCTTTTAAATATAATTTTAAACCAGACGGTATAGTTTTCTGAATTATTAATAATATCGATATATAATTTCTCTAAATCAATCCATTTCCAATCACAAACCTCTTCATGATTAATTAAAGGCTCCTTATTATATTTACCAACTAAAACATGATCAAATTCATGTTCAGTCAAACCATTATCAACTTTTGCTTTATAAACAAAAGACAAAAATGGTTTTAACTCAGTGTTAAAACCCATTTCTTCAACTAAACGTCTATTTCCAGCATTTAAAATACTTTCGTTATCTCTTGGATGGCTGCAACAAGTATTAGTCCAAAGTCCTGGAGAATGATATTTATTAAGAGCTCTTTTTTGCAATAACAGATCATTATCATCATTTAGTATAAAAACAGAAAATGCTCTATGTAACAAACCTTTTTCATGAGCTTCTATTTTTTCCATCAAACCTATTTGATGATCCTCTTGGTCAACTAAAACAACCATTTCATTTATCATTGTATAAAGTTACAAAATTTGGAATATTTAGGAGAAGATATTTAAAAAACAATACTATTTTTGATATTTACAAAACAATGGGATTTCAAGAAGAAATTAATAAAAGGAGAACATTTGGAATCATCTCACATCCAGATGCCGGAAAAACGACTTTAACTGAAAAGTTACTGTTATTTGGGGGTGCAATTCAAGAAGCTGGAGCAGTAAAATCACACAAAATAAAAAAAGCAGCTACAAGTGATTTTATGGAAATTGAAAGACAAAGGGGTATTTCAGTGTCAACTTCTGTTTTAGCATTCAATTACAAAGAAAAAAAAATAAACATATTAGATACTCCAGGTCATAAAGACTTTGCAGAGGACACCTTTAGAACATTGACAGCAGTTGATAGTGTAATTGTAGTTATTGATGTGGCTAAAGGGGTAGAAGAACAAACAGAAAAATTAGTAGAAGTTTGTAGAATGCGTGAAATTCCTATCATAGTTTTTATAAATAAGCTAGATAGAGAAGGTAAAGACGCTTTTGACTTACTCGATGAATTAGAACAAAAACTCAAATTCAAAGTATGTCCGTTAAGTTTCCCTATAGGAATGGGATATGACTTTCAAGGAATCTACAATATTTGGGAAAAAAATTTAATGTTATTTAACGCGGATAATAAACAAAAAATATCTAAAACAATAAACATAAACGACATAAACGACCCAAAGCTTATAGAATATATTGGAGATAAGGCATCAATAACTCTTAAAGAAGAAATTGAAATAGTCGATGAGGTATATCCACCTTTTAATAAAGAGGAATACTTAAGCTGCAAGCAACAACCCGTTTTCTTTGGTTCAGCATTGAACAATTTTGGAGTAAAAGAACTACTAGATTGTTTTATTTCAATTGCGCCTTCTCCAACGAAAAAAGAAAGTACTGAAAGAGTTATAAAACCTAACGAAATGAAATTTTCAGGTTTTATATTTAAAATTCATGCAAATATGGATCCTAAGCATAGAGATCGGCTTGCGTTCATAAAAATAGTGTCAGGAAATTTCAAAAGAAATATGGCATATCACCATGTTAGAATGAATAAAAAATTTAAATTCAGTAGTCCAAATGCCTTTTTTGCAGAAAAAAAAGAAATCGTAAATGAATCTTTTCCCGGTGATATAGTAGGCGTACATGATTCTGGTAATTTTAAAATTGGTGATACATTTTCAGAAGGAGAAAATATATTTTTCAAAGGTATTCCTAGTTTTTCTCCAGAACATTTTAGATATATTAACAATCTAGACCCTATGAAATCCAAACAATTAGCAAAAGGAATTGTTCAATTAATGGATGAAGGTGTTGCTCAATTATTTATTTTAGAACTAAATGGTCGTAAAGTAATTGGAACAGTAGGTGCTCTTCAATTTGAAGTTATACAATATAGGTTAGAGCACGAATATGGTGCAAAATGTTCATACGAAAATCTAAATATTCACAAAGCGTCGTGGGTTGAAAACAAAAAAAATTCAAAAGCTGAATTCAATGAATTTAAAAAGCTAAAAAATAAGTTTTTAGCTAAAGATAAAGATGACAAATTGGTCTTTTTATCAGATTCTTCTTTTACTTTAGAAATGACAAAACAAAAATTTCCGTCTATAATATTTCATAACAAATCAGAATTCTGATTAAGCTTCGCCAGTGGGACCAAAATTTAAATTAACCGATGGTTGCTTGTCAAATTCCTTAATAGATCCATTAGATTTTTCGAATCTTGAAATATTTTCATTTAAAGCTTGAGAAAATCTTTTGGCGTGTTGAGGAGTCAAAATAATTCTTGATTTAACTTTTGCCTTTGGAACTCCGGGCATTATATTTACAAAATCGATTACGAATTCAGAAATAGAGTGATTTATTAAGGCTAGGTTAGAATAAGTACCTTGAGCTAGATTCTCATCTAGCTCAAGATTAATATTACTATTTTTAGTATCAAATTTCTTCATTATAACTTAAATTCTTTTTAGCTAATAATTCCTCATATTCATCTACATAACCAACAATGATGTCATTAAATCTCCTACTTCCTGTACCAGCTGGAATTTTATGACCAACTATCACATTCTCTTTCAGTCCCTGTAAAGTATCAATTTTACCTGCAACAGCAGCTTCATTTAACACTTTAGTAGTTTCCTGGAAAGATGCTGCAGAAATAAATGATTTAGTTTGTAAAGAAGCTCGAGTTATACCTTGTAAGATAGTCGTCGCAGTAGCATTAACCGTGTCTCTAGCTAATACTAATTCTTTATCCTCTCTTTTTAATAATGAATTCTCATCTCTTAAATCTCTGGCGCTTATAACTTGCCCAACTTTAAAGTTTTCAGATGCACCTACAGATTCAATAATTTTTTTATTATACAGATTGTCATTTTCAGAAATAAATTCATTTTTATGAATCAACTGACCTTCTAAGAAAGTAGTATCTCCAGATTCTTGAATTTTCACCTTTTGCATCATTTGTCTAACTAAAACTTCAAAATGCTTGTCATTAATTTTCACCCCTTGAAGTCTATAGACTTCTTGAACTTCGTTGACAAGATATTGCTGTACAGCTGAAGGCCCTTTAATATTAAGAATATCATTAGGAGTAATAGATCCATCAGATAAAGGCATTCCTGCTTTAATAAAATCATTTTCTTGAACTAAAATCTGATTAGAAAGTTTAACTAAATACTTTTTAACATCTCCAGTTTTAGATTCAATTATAATTTCTCTATTTCCTCTTTTAATTTTTCCAAAACTAACAATTCCATCAATTTCGGTTACAACAGCAGGATTTGAAGGGTTTCTAGCTTCAAAAAGCTCCGTAACTCTTGGAAGTCCTCCTGTAATATCTCCAGATTTAGCAGATTTTCTAGGAATTTTAACTAAAATCTTTCCAGCTTCAACTTTGTCACCATCGTCTACCATTAAATGCGCACCAACTGGCAAGTTATAAGTTCTAAGGCTTACTCCTTTATTATCATTAATTAATAAAGTAGGAACTACTTTTTTATTTCTAGACTCGGAAATAACTTTTTCTTTAAAACCAGTTTGTTCATCTATTTCAACCTGATAACTTATACCCTTATCAATATTCTCATATTCAATTTTACCTCCAAATTCTGAAATAATCACTCCATTATATGGATCCCATTGACATACAACATCCCCTTTCTTAAGAGACTGACCATGTTTAATCAATATTGTTGACCCGTAAGGAATAATATTAGTACTTAAAACAATTCCTGTTTTTTTATCTAACATTTTGATTTCACATGATCTAGAAATAACAACATCAATCTTATTTCCATCAGAATCTTTGGATGAAACAGTTTTTAAATCTTCCAATTCTACAACACCATCAAACCTAACAGACAACTTATTTTCTTCAGATATATTTCCAGCAATACCTCCAACATGGAAAGTTCTTAAAGTTAACTGCGTTCCAGGCTCGCCAATTGATTGAGCAGCTACAACTCCTACTGCCTCACCATTTGGAACCATTTTACCTGTAGCAAGATTTCTTCCGTAACATTTAGCACAAATACCTTTTGGTGCTTCACAAGTTAAAGGAGATCTCACTTCTACTTTATCGATAGGGCTATTTTGTATTAACTTAACAACTTCTTCACTGATTTCATCACCAGACTTAACTAAAACCTCTTGATTTAATGGATTGTAAATATCATGAAGAGAAACCCTTCCTAAAATTCTTTCTCCAAGAGATTCAACTATTTCTTCATTCTTTTTTAAAGCTTCTACTGAAATACCCCTTAGAGTATTACAATCTACATAGTTAACTATAACGTCTTGAGCAACATCAACAAGTCTTCTAGTTAAATAACCTGCATCTGCAGTTTTTAAAGCTGTATCCGCTAACCCTTTTCTAGCACCATGCGTTGATATAAAGTATTCTAAAATAGATAATCCCTCTTTAAAGTTAGATAAAATTGGATTTTCAATAATTTCACCTCCACTAGAACTAGCTTTTTTAGGTTTAGCCATTAATCCTCTCATCCCTGTAAGCTGACGAATTTGTTCTTTTGAACCCCTAGCACCAGAATCAAGCATCATAAACACAGAGTTAAATCCTTGTTTATCTTCACTAATTCTTTTCATTGACAATTCAGTCAAAGTAGCATTTGTGGAAGTCCAAACATCAATAACTTGATTATATCTTTCGTTATTGGTTATAAGACCCATATTGTAATTAGATTTAATTGCGTCAACCTCAACATTAGCTTTAGCAATCAGATCCTGTTTTTCAGGTGGAATCATAATATCACCTAAACTAAATGAAAGACCTCCTTCAAAAGCAAAAGAGAATCCCATAGATTTAATTTTATCTAAAAATTCAGCAGTTTCAGGAACACTAGTTACTTTAAGAATATTTCCAATAATATCTCTAAGAGATTTTTTTGTTAATACTTCATTAATGAATCCTGCTTTGTAAGGAACTACTTGGTTAAATAAAACTCTACCAACGGTTGTTTCAATAATTTTATAAACTAACTCACCTGAATCATCAAAATCCTTAGCTCTTATTTTGATCATTGCATTTAAATGAACTCTTCCTTCATTATATGCAATATTCACTTCTTCGTCTGAATAAAATGTTAATCCTTCACCCTTAACCTTAAATTCTTTTGTAGACTTCAAAAGTTTTGTCATATAATAAAGTCCTAAAACCATATCTTGAGAAGGTACAGTAACAGGAGCTCCATTAGCAGGGTTTAAAATATTATGAGAAGCTAACATCAATAGTTGAGCCTCTAAAATTGCTTCAGGTCCTAATGGAAGGTGAACAGCCATTTGATCTCCATCAAAATCAGCATTAAATGCAGTACAAACTAAAGGATGTACTTGAATTGCTTTACCTTCAATAAGCATTGGTTGAAAAGCTTGAATACCTAATCTGTGTAAAGTTGGAGCTCTATTCAATAAAACAGGGTGACCTTTCAATACATTCTCTAAAATATCCCAAACTAATGGTTCTCTACGGTCAATTATTTTTTTAGCTGACTTGACAGTTTTTACAATACCTCTTTCAATTAATTTTCTAATTATAAAAGGTTTATATAATTCAGCAGCCATTCCTTTAGGAAGACCACACTCATGTAATTTAAGTTCTGGACCACCAACAATCACGGATCTAGCTGAATAATCAACTCTTTTACCTAGTAAGTTTTGACGAAACCTTCCTTGTTTTCCTTTTAATGAATCAGATAAAGATTTTAATGGTCTATTAGCATCAGTCTTAACAGCTGATGATTTTCTTGTATTATCGAATAATGAGTCTACAGACTCTTGAAGCATTCTTTTTTCGTTTCTTAAAATAACTTCAGGAGCTTTTATTTCAACTAACCTTTTAAGCCTATTGTTTCTAATAATAACTCTTCTATATAAATCATTTAAATCAGATGTAGCAAACCTTCCTCCATCTAACGGGACTAAAGGTCTTAATTCAGGTGGAATTACTGGAATAGCCTTTAAAACCATCCATTCTGGCTTATTTTCTCTATTAAGATTCGAATCTTTAAAAGATTCTACAACTTGTAGTCTTTTAAGAGCTTCCATTTTTCTTTGCTTGGATGTTTCGTTGTTAGCCTTGTGTCTTAGTTCATAAGAAAGTTCGTTAAGATCAATTCTTGAAAGCAACTCAATCAAGCATTCAGCACCCATTTTAGCAATAAATTTATTAGGGTCTTCATCATCTAGAAATTGATTTTCTTGAGCTAGATTATCCGTAATGGTTATGTATTCTTCCTCGGTTAAAAAATCCATTTTATTTACAGGCTCTCCTTCAGCATTAACTGCTAAACCAGCTTGAACAACAACATATCTTTCATAATATATTATCATATCTAGCTTCTTAGAAGGAAGTCCTAAAAGATATCCAATCTTATTTGGTAAAGAACGGAAGTACCATATATGAGCAACTGGAACTACTAAATTAATGTGCCCTACTCTATCTCTTCTAACTTTTTTTTCTGTTACTTCAACTCCACACCTATCACAAATAATACCTTTATATCTTATTCTTTTGTATTTACCACAAGCACATTCAAAATCTTTTACGGGACCAAAAATTCTTTCACAAAACAAACCATCTCTTTCTGGCTTATGAGTTCTATAATTAATAGTTTCCGGTTTTAAAATTTCACCTCTTGAAGCACCTAATATTTTTTCAGGCGAAGCTAATCCTATAGATATTTTTGAAAATTTTTGAGATTTATTAATTTCAATTTTTCTAGACATAATGATTTCTGTTTTTATTATTCTTCTAGTCTAATATCTAGACCAAGACCTTTAAGTTCGTGCATTAATACATTAAATGATTCTGGCAATCCAGGATCAGGCATACTTTCACCTTTAACAATAGCTTCATAAGCTTTAGCTCTTCCTTGAACATCATCAGATTTTATTGTTAAAATTTCTTGTAGGGTGCTAGAAGCTCCATATGCTTCTAAAGCCCATACCTCCATTTCACCAAACCTTTGACCTCCAAATTGTGCTTTACCACCTAATGGTTGTTGAGTTATCAAAGAGTATGGTCCAATAGATCTAGAGTGCATTTTATCATCAACCATATGCCCTAACTTTAACATATAAATGACCCCTACAGTTGCGGGTTGATCGAATTTTTTACCAGTACCTCCGTCATATAAGTATGTGTGACCAAACTTAGGAATACCTGCTTCGTCAGTTAACTCGTTAATCTGCTCAATTGTAGCACCGTCAAATATTGGTGTAGAAAATTTTCTACCTAATTTTTGACCAGCCCATCCTAATACGGTTTCATAAATTTGCCCAATATTCATTCTAGATGGTACACCAAGTGGATTTAAAACAATGTCTACCGGAGTTCCATCCTCTAGAAACGGCATATCTTCTTGTCTAACAATTCTAGCAACAATCCCTTTGTTTCCGTGTCTACCAGCCATTTTATCACCAACCTTAAGTTTTCTCTTTTTAGCAATAAATACTTTAGCTAACTTTAAAATACCAGGTGGTAACTCATCACCAACAGATATAGTAAACTTCTCTCTTCTTAACATACCTTGAAGGTCGTTCTCTTTTATTTTATAGTTATGAAGTAAAGAAAGTACAAAAGCATTAGTTTTTTTATCTACAGCCCATTGACCAGAAACTAAATATGTGTACTCTTCAACACTATTAAGCATTTTTAAAGAATATTTTTTTCCTTTTGGAAGAATTTCTTCTTCTAAGTCATTGAAAATTCCTTGACAAGTTTTACCACTTAAAATATTATATAATTTTTCAATTAATTCACCTTTTAATTCTTTAAACCTAAGATCATAACTTAGCTCTAAATCATTTAAAATATCTTTATCTTCAGATCTTTTCCTTTTATCTTTAACTGGTCTTGAAAATAATTTTTTATCAATAACAACTCCATTTAAAGATGGAGGTGCTTTTAATGAAGCATCTTTAACATCACCAGCTTTATCTCCAAAAATAGCTCTTAATAACTTTTCTTCTGGAGTCGGATCTGATTCTCCCTTAGGAGTTATTTTACCAATTAAAATATCTCCAGGATGAACTTCTGCACCTATTCGAATCATGCCATTTTCATCAAGATTCGCAGTTGCTTCTTCACTTACATTAGGTATATCATTAGTAAGTTCCTCCATCCCAAGTTTAGTGTCTCTGACATCAATAGAGTACTCATCAATATGAAGAGAAGTGAATACATCATCTCTAACAACTTTTTCAGAAATAACTATTGCATCTTCAAAATTATAACCTTTCCAAGGCATAAAAGCTACTTTAAGATTTCTTCCAAGAGCAAGTTCTCCTTTTTGAGTAGCATATCCTTCACATAAAACTTGACCTTTTTTAATTAGATCTCCTTTTACTACAATTGGCTTTAAATTTATACATGTTCCTTGATTAGTTTTTCTAAACTTAACAAGTGAGTAAGTTTTTTCATCAACATCAAAACTTGTTAATTTTTGCTCATCTGTAAGGCTATATTTAATTGTAATTTTTTGTGAATCTACATAAATAACTTGTCCATCATAATCAGCATTAATCAATACTCTAGAATCTGAAGCAACTTGTCTTTCAAGACCTGTTCCAACAATAGGAGACTCCGGTTTTAATAACGGTACAGATTGTCTCATCATATTTGATCCCATTAATGCTCTATTGGCATCATCGTGCTCTAAAAAAGGAATCAGAGATGCAGAAATAGAAGCTATTTGATTAGGAGCAACATCAGTATAGTCAACATCTTTTGGATCAATTACTGGATAATCTGCTTCCTGTCTAGCAATAACTTTATCAGAAAGAATTTTACCATCTTTATCCTTTGGAATATTTGCCTGAGCAATTAGTTTTCCTTCTTCTTCTTCTGCGCTTAAATATTTATGAACTTTTAAATCAACAACGCCATTTTCTACTTTTCTATATGGTGTTTCAATAAACCCTAGACTGTTAACCTTTGCAAAAACACCTAAAGAAGAAATTAAACCAATATTTGGGCCTTCAGGCGTTTCAATAGGACACAACCTTCCATAATGTGTATAATGAACATCTCTTACTTCAAAACCGGCTCTTTCTCTTGAAAGTCCACCAGGTCCTAATGCAGATAATCTTCTTTTATGTGTTATTTCAGCAAGAGGATTTGTTTGATCCATAAACTGAGATAACTGATTCGTTCCAAAAAAAGAATTAATAACTGAAGATAATGTCTTTGCGTTAATTAAATCAATTGGAGTAAATACTTCATTGTCTCTAACGTTCATTCTTTCACGAATAGTACGTGCCATTCTAGATAAACCAACTCCAAATTGAGAAGATAACTGTTCGCCAACTGTTCTTACCCTTCTATTAGATAAATGATCAATATCATCAATTTCAGCTTTTGAATTTATTAATTCAATTAGGTATTTTATAATAGTTATAATATCTTCTTTAGTTAAAACTAACTTATCCATTTCAATGTTAAGTCCTAACTTTTTGTTCATTCTATACCTACCTACTTCACCAAGATTATATCTCTGTTCAGAGAAAAATAATTTATCAATTATTCCTCTGGCAGTTTCTTCATCTGGCGGTTCAGCATTTCTTAACTGTCTATAAATATGTTCTACAGCTTCCTTTTCAGAATTTGTTGGATCTTTCTGTAAAGTATTATGAATTATAGCATAGTCAGAATATTGACCATCGACTTTATGCAATAAAATAGTTTTAGAACTTGTTTCTAAAATTTCTTCAATATTCTCTTTACCAATTACTACATCTCTATCCAAAATGATCTCATTTCTTTCAATAGAAACAACTTCACCAGTGTCTTCATCTACAAAATCTTCGAACCAAGAGTTCAAAACTCTAGCAGCTAGTTTCCTGCCAATACATTTTTTTAATCCTGATTTTGAAACTTTAACTTCTTCTGCTAAATCAAAAATTTCTAAGATATCTTTATCTCTTTCATAACCAATTGCTCTAAGTAAAGTTGTAACAGGTAATTTCTTTTTTCTATCGATATAGGCATACATCACACTATTAATATCTGTTGCAAATTCAATCCAAGAACCTTTAAAAGGGATTACTCTAGCAGAATACAATTTTGTACCGTTTGCATGAAAAGATTGACCAAAGAATACACCAGGAGATCTGTGCAATTGAGAAACAACAACACGCTCGGCACCATTTATTATAAAGGTACCACTTGGAGTCATATAAGGAATTACTCCTAAATATACGTCTTGAACTATTGTTTCAAAATCCTCATGCTCTGCGTCCGTACAAAAAAGTTTTAATCTAGCTTTAAGCGGAACACTATGAGTTAAACCTCGTTCAATACATTCTTGAATAGAATAACGAGGGGGATCCACAAAATAGTCTAAAAACTCTAATACAAATTGATTTCTAGAATCTGAAATAGGAAAGTTTTCTAAAAAAGTATTAAAAAGACCTTCGTCAGTCCTTTCGTCTGATTTTGTTTCTAGTTGGAAAAAATCGCTAAATGATTTTACCTGAATATCTAAAAAATCTGGATAATCAGGAATATCAGTAGCAGAAGCAAAGTTTAATCTATTTATAGTGTTATGCATTTAAATCAATTTAAATTAAAAGAAAGTAAAAATCGAGTACAAGAATATTATCCTAGTACCTAGGAAACTTTAAATAAAACTAAGGCTAAGCTAATTATTTTAACTCTACCTCAGCTCCAGCTTCTTCAAGTGATTTCTTAAATCCTTCAGCTTCATCTTTTGAAACTGCTTCTTTAATATTACTTGGTGCATCGTCTACAAGTCCTTTAGCTT
>Ga0209816_1000356_pt1 | contig 36945 bp, 32 predicted proteins | sample CoawatmetaG01DNA_FD_187509 | JGI IMG/M metagenome (GOLD analysis project Ga0209816, IMG submission 187509) | Marine microbial communities from the West Antarctic Peninsula - Coastal water metaG017-DNA (SPAdes) (version 2) | ecosystem: Environmental > Aquatic > Marine > Coastal ...
CTTTGCAAACAGCTCCTGCGGGTCACGACCAGCCAGAAGCTGGTCCAAAACGTCCTTGTCGATTGCCATATCGATGGTCCCTTCCATTCCATCCTATGGCCTCCCGCACAAAATTCCTGACAGTCCCCAAAGCCGTCTCTCAATAATGATACCGGCACTGCGCCACTTGCAGCACCTGTTCCTCACCACTGCCCGCGACGCGATACACCAATCGGTGCTCGGACGTGATCCGGCGCGACCACCAGCCTGACAGATTGCCGCCGAGCGGCTCGGGCTTGCCCGTCCCCTTGAACGAGTGACGCCGGCATTCCTCGATCAGCGCATTGATCTTGTCAGTAAGCTTCGTATCGCTGCGCTACCAATAACGATAATCGTCCCACGCCGTCAGCTAGGACGACACCCTCACGGGAAAGCGACGCCTCCCTCCCCCGCTTCGAACCCGCGCACCGCCTCCAGCAACCGATCGGCGTTCTTGGGGGATCGCAGCAGGTACAACGTCTCATCAATCGACGCCCATTCGCTCGCCGACACCAGCACCGCGCCTTCGCCGCGTTCCAGCGTGATCGCCAGCGGCGTACAGTCGGCAACGACCCGCTCGATCGCTCCCGCCAGATCGGCACTCACCTCGGAACAACTCATCGCGCGCATACGGCAAATCTGCGCTTCGCCTGCGGCGATGGCAACCCGCCCCCTAATCGACAGCCCATAGGATTCCCCCGCGCCACACCCCGCAGAAAACCGCGCCTTTCCGCCACCCCCTGTCCTACACGCGCAAAACCTGCCCAATGGCGACGCATGTCCCATGCACCCCATCGCTCGCCCCGCCGCCGCAAGGCCGCGCCCCGCAACCCTCTCGATTTTGACACCGTCGAACTCCGCCATCGTCACGATGGCTGGACGCCGCAGCGGCAGGTCGATTTCATCCGCGCGCTCGCCGAATGCGGCTGCGTCGACAGTGCATGCAAGCGCGTCGGGATCAGCACCAGCGCGGCCTATGCGCTGCGCGCGCGCACCGATGCGCAGAGCTTCCGCTTCGCCTGGGATGCCGCGCTCGACCAGGCGATCCAGCGCCTGTCCGACGCCGCCTTTTCCCGCGCGATCCACGGGGTCGCCACGCCGATCTTCTACAAGGGCGAACAGATTGGCGAACGCCGGCGCTATGACGAAAAGCTGACGATGTTCCTGCTGCGCTACCGCGATCCCGTCCGCTACGGCGCGTGGATGGACACGGTGCGCGCCGAGCGTTCGCCCGATGCTGCGACGCTCTGCCTCAACCGCATGATCGATCAGGTCGAGGCGGACGCCTATGCCCGCGAGGCCGGCGACCCGCTGCCGAAACCCTTCGTCCGCTACCAGCCGCCGCGCTTCGTGTCGGAGGCGGAGCAGGATGCGATCGAGGAGCGGGCCGCGGCGGCGCGTGAAGAGGCGGCGCACCGCGCCGAGCTGCGCGCCAGCGACGAAGCGTGGGAGCGCGACCTCGCGGCGATGGGCGACGCCGGCTCGGCGTGATTCCGGACGATGACGTACCGTCCACTTCGTCCACTTCCGCGCGCAATCGGCCCAAGGAAACCGCCTGCCCCCATCCCGTTCGCCCTGGTGAGCAGGTCGCCCAGCCTCCCAGGCTCGGCTGAAACCATCCGGGGGATGGCTTCACCTGCTCACTGTCGAAGGGCGGGTCCGCCCACAGCGTCACGCTTGCGGACAAGCACCCTTCGACAGGCTCAGGGTGAACGGAAGGATGCGGCCATGCCTTGCCTCACGTCGCGGGCAATGCCCAGTCCACCGGCCCGCGGCCGTGCGCGGTCAGGAAGGCGTTCGCCTGGCTGAACGGCTTGCTGCCGAACCAGCCGGTATACGCCGACAGCGGCGACGGGTGCGGCGATCGCAGCACCAGATGCCGCCCGCCGTGCGCCACGTAGGTGACGAACGCCGCCTTCTTCTGCGCATGCGCGCCCCACAGCAGGAACACGACCGGCTCCGGCTTGGCCGCAACCGCGCGGATCACCGCATCGGTGAACGCCTCCCACCCCCGGCCGGCATGCGCCGCGGCGCGTCCGTGCTCGACGGTCAGCACGCTGTTGAGCAGCAGCACGCCCGCCCTCGCCCAGCGCTCCAGATGCCCGTGGCCCGGCGGGGCAACGCCCAGATCGTCGTGCAATTCCTTGAAGATGTTGCGCAGCGACGGCGGCACCTTCACCCCCGGCTGCACCGAAAAGCTCAGGCCATGCGCCTGCCCCGGCCCATGGTACGGGTCCTGCCCCAGGATCACGACCTTCACCGCATCGAGCGGCGTCAGCTCCAGCGCCCGAAACCAGTCGTGCGGCGGCGGCAGGATGGCCTTCCCCGCCGCCTCTTCTGCGGTCAGGAAGCGGCGCAGGTCCGCCATCGCCTCACCCGCCAGGACCGGGTCGAGCGCCGTGCGCCAGCTCGGGTCCAGCCGCCGGCCGATGTCCGCCACGTCCATTCAGCGCTTCCGCACGAACTCGGCGCGCAGCACCAGCCCCTTGATCCCGTCGAACTTGCAGTCGATCTCCTGCGCATCGCCGGTCAATCGGATGCTCTTGATCAGCGTGCCGCGCTTCAGCGTCTGGCCCGCGCCCTTGACGGTCAGGTCCTTGATCAGCGTCACCTGGTCGCCATCGGCCAGCAAATTGCCGACCGCGTCGCGCACCTCGACGGCGCTGTCGCCGCCACCGCCCGCGCCGCCGGACGCGGCCGCCTTCGCCGCCGCGTCGCTGGCGCTGATCCACTCGCCGCTCGCCTCGTCGTACACGAAGCTGTCGTCGTCCTGCATGTCACCCCCGATGTTGGTCGGGGGTGGCCATATCGGCAAAAGCGCGCGGCGTCAGTACAGCCCCGGCACCTCGCGCTGCGCCGGCGTACGGCGTTCGGCCGGCGGCATCAGCGCCTCGCGCTCGGGCACGTCGGTCAGCATCGAGGTGCGCGTCGCGAGCGGGCCGGTTCCGCTGCCCGCATTCGCGCTCGCGCTCGCCGAGGCGGCAATGCGCGTGCAGCTCTTGCCCTGCAGGAAGTCGAGCGCCGCCCGCGTCGATGCCTCGCGCGCATCGCCCATCGGGTACGAAATGTCGTCGCCCGCCTGGCAGGTCGACACCATCGTGCTCGCGAGGCCGTTATAATAGGCCCCCTGCCGCGCCGCATTCTGCAACGCGAAGGCGATCACGCGCAGCCGGTCGTCGCACGACTTCTGGTCCAGCGCGATCTGCCCCACCGGCTTGCCATAGGTGTTGCCGCCGATCAGCCCGTCGTTGGCGCCCAGATAGGGGACGAACGCATTGATGACGAACTCGCTCGCCGATGCGGTGCTACCCGTGCCGATGAAGGCGATCTTGGTCGCCGCGATCGCGTTCGGCTCGGACTGGAACAGATAGGTCGTGTTCTCCGACGCCTTTTCCGGACGGAAGGTCATGTAGCTCATCACGTCGGTCGTCGCGCGGTTGCCACCCAACAGGTTGCTCATGACGACCGCAGTGTCGATAAGGCCACCGCCATTATAGCGCAGGTCGACGACGACGTTGGTAATGCCCGCCGCCTTGAACTGGGCGAAGGCGCTGCGCAGCTGGTCGTTCGCCGTGGTGATGAAGGTGCGCAGGTTCACGTAACCGTAGCGCTGGCCGTTGTCGGTGATGATCTTGACGCCGTACCGGTTGGACACCGGGCTGAGCGTGAAGTCGGTCTTCGTCACCGCCACGGTCCGCGTGCCGCTGGCGTCACGAATCTGGAAATAGCGCTGCGTACCGGTCGTGCTCGGCCCCAGCGAATCGCTCAGCGCGCTGCCGCCGGCATTGTACAGGCTGCTGACGGTCTGCAAATTGCTCGACGACGTGCCGATCGCCAGGATTTCCGCGCCGCGATCGATCCCGGCGTTGAGCGCCGGCGCGCTCTCATAGGCTTCGGTGACGTACAGCCGCCCGGTCGAATCGAGCCCCAGCCGCCAGCCGAAACCCGCGCTGGACCCTTGGCTGTAATAGGCGGTTTCCTGCTGGATCGACGTCAGATAGGTGAAATACCGGTCCTTGCGCTGCGCCCGCGCCGTCGCGGTCAGCGCATCCAGATAATCGTCGACGTTGGTGTAGCCGCTCGGATCCAGGCTGTTCGGCAGGGTATCGTAGAACAGATACCATTCCTTCATCTGCGCCAGCACCCAATCCTGGCGGCTGCGCAGCGAACACCCATTGCTGGCGGTGGGGGTCGGCGTCGCCGTGGATGTTGGAGTCGGCGTGCTTCCCGTCGCTCCGCCGCCGCCCGATCCGCCGTCACCACAGCCCGACAACAGCGCCGCCAGCGCCAGAATCCCAACCCCACGCCGTACGCTCACACGTCTTCTCCCACCCCGAGACCTGTGCAGCCTATGCTTGCGCCGAAAGACACGCAACATGGATCGCAGTAACAACCAATTTAATCTGGATCAGCGTCCTGTCTTGCCGCGGCAGCACGTCGGCGGTACATCTTCGCCGGCCGCGAACAGCAAGGACATCGGCGCTTCCGGTCGAAGTATTCGGCGTCGGTAAACCTTTACGCCGATCGGCGCGCGACTCCCCGATCGGTGGATCGCCACCGGCTCTTGGCGTCCAGTCCCCCTCGGCCTGACGGCCGCCCGATCACCCCAGGCTCTTCGAGGCCTGTTCGAACAGGTCGCGCGACAGGCCGGGGACCGCGACGATCCGCTCAAGCGCCGCCCGCATCGCCGCCGACCGGGTCGAATCGAAGCGCCGCCAGCGCCCCAGCGGCGGCAACAGCTTCGCCGCGGTCTGCGGGTTCAGCTTGTCGAGCTGGATCAGCTGTTCGGCGAGGAAGCGATACCCCGAACCATCCGGTGCGTTGAACGCACGCTGGTTCGCCCCGAACGCCCCGATCAGCGAGCGAGCGCGATTGGGGTTGGCGAGCGTGAAATCGGGATGCCGCGCCAGCTCCTCGACCAGCCGCCCGGTATCGTCACGGCTGGCGAGCGCCTGCGTCTGGAACCATTTGTCGATGACCAGGCTGTTGCCGGCATAGCGGTTGTAGAAGATGTCGAGCGCCGCCTCGCGCTCGTCCGAATAACCGCTCGCCAGCGTCGTCAGCGCCCCCTGCCGATCGGTCATATTGTCGGCGCGCTCGAACTGGCGGAAGGCGAGGCTCGCCGCATCTTCCGCACCGCTCGCGGCGATATAGCCGAGCGCCACATTGCGCAGCCGGCGCAGCCCCTTGGCGACCGGCGTATAGGCATAGGCCTCGCGCGGACCCGCCTCATAGGCATGCCGCCACACATCGGCGAGTTCCGTGCCTAGTGCCCGGCGCAGGCTTTCGCGCGCCGCGAAGATCGCATCGGGATCGACCAGCGCCAGCTGGTCGCCGATGAAGCTTTCGGACGGCAGCAGCACCGCCTCGGCGATGAAGGCGGGATCGAGGTCGCGATTGCCCAGCGTATCGGCAACCGCCGCGATCACCGCAGCATGATCGGCCTGCCCCTCGACCGCGCCCGCGACCAACGTATCGAGCATCAGCTGCTGCATCGCCTCGTAGCGGGCGAACGGATCGTCGTCATGGCCGCTGAGGAAGGCGAGATCGGCGGCGCTGCGATCGCTTTCGACGATTACCGGCGCCGAAAAGCCGCGGTTGATCGACAGGACGGGGCGTTCGGTGACGCCGTCGAACACGATCGTGCTCGCCGCCGCGTCGAGCAGCACCAGCCGCTCCGGCCCGATCGGCTGACCCGTCTCGGCGCCGAACAGGCGGATCTTGAGCGGCAGCACCATCGGCTGCTTCGTCTCCTGCCCCGGTGTCGCGGGGACGTGCTGGGCAAGGCGCAGCGTCGCACGGCCCTCGCCCGCCTCATGGCCCAGACTGGCGGCGACACGCGGCGTGCCGGCCTGGCTGTACCACAAGCGGAACTGGGTAAGATCGATGCCGCTCGCCTCTTCCATGCAGGCGACGAAATCCTCGCACGTCGCCGCCGTCCCGTCGAAGCGGCTGAAATACAGGTCCGTCGCAGCGCGGAACGCCTGGGGCCCCAGGATCGTCGCCATCATGCGGATCAGCTCGGCGCCCTTGTTGTAGATGGTCGCCGTATAGAAGTTGCTGATTTCGAGGTAGCTTTCGGGACGCACCGGATGCGCGAGCGGCCCGACGTCCTCGGGGAACTGCGCCGCGCGCAGGCCGCGCACATCCTCGATCCGCTTGACCGCCGCCGAACCCTGGTCCGCCGAAAAGCCCTGGTCGCGATAGACGGTGAAACCTTCCTTCAAGGACAGCTGGAACCAGTCGCGGCAGGTGATGCGGTTGCCCGACCAATTGTGGAAATATTCGTGCGCCACCACCGCGGCGATCGCGTCATAATCGTAATCGGTGGCCGTGTCGGGATCGGCGAGGATGTAGCGGCTGTTGAAGATGTTCAGCCCCTTGTTCTCCATCGCGCCGAAGTTGAAATCGTCGACCGCGACGATGTTGAACACGTCGAGGTCGTATTCGCGGCCATAGACGCGTTCGTCCCACGCCATCGACAGCTTCAGCGCATGGAGCGCATGATGCGTCTTGTCGATATCGGCGGCGCGCACCCAGATGCCCAGCGCGACCTCGCGGCCCGATTGCGTGACGAAGCTGCCGCGATTGACCGCCAGATTCCCTGCGACGATCGCGAACAGATAGCTGGGTTTGGGGAAGGGATCGTTCCACTCCGCCCAATGCCGCCCATCCTCCAGGTCGCCGCTCTCGACGGGATCGCCATTGGCGAGCAGCACCGGATAGCGCGCCTTGTCCGCCACCAACCGCACGCTGTAGCGGCTCAGCACGTCGGGCCGATCGGGGAAATAGGTGATCCGGCGAAAGCCTTCCGCCTCGCATTGCGTACACAGGATGCCGCCGCTGGCGTACAGGCCCATCAGCTGCGTGTTGCGTTCGGGGGCGATCTCCACCTCGGTCTCGACCATATGCGCGTCGCCGGGCAGCGGCACGACCAGTTGCTCGCCTTCGATCCGCCAGTCGCGCACCGCGACGCCATCGACGCGCACAGCGAGCAATTCCTGCCCCGCCCCGTCCAGCCGCAGCGGCTGGCCCGCACCGCCATCGGGATTGCGCGTCACCGACAGCGTCGCCGTCACCCGCGTCGCGGCGGCATCCAGATCGAACACCAGCCGCGTTTCGGGCACGGCCCAGGCCGGCGGCCGGTAATCGTGCCGACTGATCGCCGTGGCGGGCGCAGAGACGGCGGGCTGGGCGATGCTGTTGGAAACGTCGAGCATGAGTCCTTTATAGGAGCCCCCACGCCCCCTGCCAGCCATCGCTTGCGGCCTTTTCCGGTATCTTGCCACCCGCGGCGGTGCCGTTACGCTGGTCCGATCGATAGTCGGGACTTTCCAGCATGATCCGTATTTCCGGCGCGCTTGCCGCGCTGACCCTCGTCGCGTCCGCTCCCGCCCAGACCGGCCCTGCCAAGATGGCCGCGGCCGACACCGCAGCCGTCCTGCCGGCCGATCAGGCCGCGATGCGTGCGCACGTGATGTTCCTCGCCTCCGATGCCCTGCGCGGCCGCGAAGCGGGCACGCCGGATTACGACGTCGCGGCGCAGTATGTAGCGGCGCAATTCCAGGCGGCGGGCCTGCGCCCGGCGGGCGATGCCGGCAGCTACCTGCAACACGTGCCGCTGACAATTTACAAGGCTGCCAGCGAAGGCACGATGCGCTGGACCGACGCGGCAGGACGCGCCCGGCCGCTCGTGTTCGACACCGATTACATCCCCAGCCCCAACCCCGCTCGGGCCGAGACCAGCGTCACCGCACCGGTCGTCTTCGCCGGTCGCGGCATCGTCGCGCCGCAATTCGGCGTCGACGACTATCGGGGCATGGACGTGCGCGGCAAGATCGTCGCGATCTTCGCCGGATCGCCGACGCGTTTCCCCGGCGAGGAGCGCGCCTATTTCGGCTCCGCCGCCACCAAGGCGCAGATCGCGGCGGCCCGCGGCGCCATCGGCATCGTCATGCTGGATGCCCCGCGCGCCGGTCCGCGCCAGCGCCCGTTCGCGGCGCTGGTCGGCGGCTATGCCTCGCCCAAGACCACCTGGGCCAAGCCCGACGGCACCGGCACCAGTGCCGCCCCCTCGACCCCGGTGCTCGGTACGCTGAGCCAGGCCGCCGCCGCGACGCTGTTCCAGGGCGCCGCGACGCCCTGGTCCGCGGTCGTCGCCGAAGCGCAGCGCGCCGACCCGACCTACACGCCCGTCGCGCTCAAGGGCACGCTCGCCGCAACGACGCGGACCAGCTTCACCCCCGCCGCCAGCAGCAACGTCGTCGGCATCGTCCCCGGCACCGACCCCACGGTCGGCAAGGAGGTCGTCATTCTGTCGGCGCACCTCGACCATATCGGCGTCTCGCCCGCCCGCCCCGACGACGCGCCCGGCCGCGACCGGATCAACAACGGCGCGCTCGACAATGCGATCGGCATCGCCAGCCTGATCGAAGAGGCCAAGCGCTTCGCCACCGCGCCCACGCGCCCCAGGCGGACGGTGATGTTCCTTGCCGTGACGGGCGAGGAGAAAGGGCTGATCGGATCGAGCTATTTCGTCGATCATCCCACCGTGCCGCTCCAGACGATCGTCGCGGACATCAACCTCGACATGCCCGTGCTGCTCTACACGTTCGAGGATATGATCGCCTTCGGTGCGGACCGTTCCAGCCTCGGCCCGATCGTGACAAAGGCGGTGAACGCGATCGGCATCGGCCTGTCGCCCGATCCGATGCCCGAACAGGGGTTCTTCACCCGTTCGGATCACTTCAACTTCGTCAAGAAGGGCATTCCCTCGCTGTTCCTGTGGCCGGGGGTCAAGGGCGCCGGCGCCAAGCCATTCGAGGATTTCCTGGAGCACTGCTACCATCGTCCCTGCGACGATCACAGCCAGCCGATCCTGTGGGATCAGGGCGTCCGCTTCGTCGCGACCAATTACGCGATCGCCCGCGCCGTCGCCGACGCGCCGCAGCGTCCGACCTGGAACAAGGGCGATTATTTCGGCACCACCTACAACGGCCCGATGGCGCAGTGAGCGCTTCCTCGCTCTCGTCACCCCGGACTCGGTCCGGGGTCCACCGGGCCGCAGGGGAACGGCAAGCGGCGCCAGCCGTCCCCCTAGCCGCAGAGTGGACCCCGGAACGAGTCCGGGGTGACGGAGCATGCGGGGAAACCCCATGCTACTGATCTTCGGCCTCGGCTACACCGCTGCCCGCATCGCCGCCGCCTGGCCGGACGCAACCATCGGCACCACCCGCGATGGCCGAAACAGCACGCTCCGCTTCGACGACGAACCCGCCGTCCGCGCCGCGCTGACCACCGCCACCCACGTCTTGTCCTCGGTCCCGCCGGAGGGGGACGCCGACCCCGTCCTGTCTCGCTACGGCGACGCGCTGCACGACCGCTGGCTCGGCTATCTGTCCTCGACAGGGGTCTATGGCGATGCGGGCGGCGCCTGGGTCGACGAAACCGCCCCCACCGGCACCGGCCGCCGCTCTGCGCGCACCGCCGCCGATGCCGCCTGGCTGTCCCGCGGCGCGCATGTCTTCCGCCTACCCGGCATCTACGGCCCCGGCCGCTCGCCGCTCGAGCGGGTGGCGGAGGGGCGCGCCCATCGTGTCGGCCTGCCGACGCAGGTGTTCAGCCGCGTCCATGTCGACGATATCGTCGCCGGCGTCCTTGCCGCCCGCCACGCCCCGCCGGGCGCCTACAATCTCGCCGACGACCGCCCCTGTCCGCAGGACGACGTGGTCGCCTTCGCCGCCGGGCTGCTCCGCCGTCCGCCGCCACCGATCGTCGCGCTGGAGACGCTCTCGCCGATGGCGCGCGCCTTTTACGCCGAGAACCGCCGCGTCGCGAACGGCAAGGCCAAACGCCTGCTAGGCTGGCGCCCGGCCTATCCCGATTACCGGTTGGGCCTGCGCGCGCTCAACGCGATGACCAGTCCGATACCGGCCAGGCCTGCGCCCGCCGCGGCGAGCGGCGACCAGTGATAATCCTCGAACAGCGTCGACAGCAGCATCGCGATGACGGGGACGATGACGCTGGAATAGGCCGCCTTGGCCGGCCCGATCACGCGCAGCACGCGGTAATAGAGCGGGAAGGCGAAGGCCGAGCCGAACAGCCCCAGGTACAGAATACCCGCCCAATAGCCCGCGCGCATCTCGACCACCGGCGGTCCGGTCAGCGTCCAGGCGACCGCCCCGTCGATCGCCGCCCCGATCAGCATCGCGACCGCCAGCGTCGACAGCATCGGATAGCGTTTCGCGGTCGGCGTCGCCTGCAACACGTTGGCACCGGACGCCGACAGGATCGCGATGGCGGTAAAGCCGATCCCCGCCAGCGTCGCCGCGGCACCCGCCGGTCCGGTCCGCGCCTCGTGCAGGAACAGCAGCGCGATGCCCGCCATCGCCACGGCGGACCCGGCAATCAGCTGCCGACCCATCCGCTGGCCGAGAAACAGGCGCGCCAGCAGCGCATTGGGCACGAGCAGCATCGCGAACACCACCGCGACCAGCCCCGACGTGATGTAATGTTCCGCCCGATAGACGAAGTTGAAGTTCAGGCAGAATTGCAGCAGGCCGACCGCACCGGCGAACACCCAGCCGCGTGTATCGAGCGCCCACCGTTCGCCTTTCACCGTCGCGACCAGCGCCATCGCGATGCCTGCGACGATGAAGCGATACGTCACCGACCAGCTCGGCGGCACGACGCCCAGCTGATCGCGGATTACCAGCCACGTCGATCCCCAGATCAGCGTGACGATCGCGAACGGGATCAGGATCGCGGCCCGGGTCGATTGTGGCGGCGGCGCCCCTCCCGTCACGGTGTCGCTCACAGCGCCGCGATCGCCTTGGCGAGCGCCGCGACATGATCCGCCGCGCTGTCCCACGCCGTCACCAGCCGGATTTCGCCGGGCGCCCAATCGTAGAAGTCGAAGCCCTGCGCCCTCAGCGCCGCTGCTTCCTCGGGCGTAGCGCGCAGGAAGACCTCATTCGCTTCGACCGGGTGGACCAGCCGGCCGCCGGCCGCCGCAGCGAGTGTGCTGGCGCAGGCATTGGCGGCGCGCGCATTCGCCAGCCACAGATCGTCCTCCAGCATCGCGATCACCTGCGCGGCGAGATAGCGCCCCTTCGAAAACAGCAGCCCGGCCCGCTTGCGGCGATAGCGGGTCACGTCGGCAAGGTCCGGGCGGAAGAAGACGAGCAGTTCCGCACTCATCGCACCGTTCTTGACGAAGCCGAAGCTCAGCGCGTCGACGCCCGCTTCCCACGTCACCGCGGCGGGCGTGCAGCCGAGCGTCGCCACCGCATTGGCGAAGCGCGCACCATCCATGTGCAGGCCCAGCCCACGGCGCTTCGCCAGCGCGCCGATCGCCCCCACCTCGTCCGGTGTGTAGACCCGGCCATATTCGGTGGCGTTGGTGATCGAGATCGCATGCGGCTGCACCCGGTGGACGTCGTTGGGGATCGCATCGGCCACCGCCGCGATCGTCTCCGGTGTTACCTTCGCGCCGTCGCCGTCGGCCAGGAACAGCTTGGCGCCGTGGGTGAAGAATTCCGGCGCGCCGCCCTCATCGTTCTGGATATGCGCGTCGCGGTGGCAGATCACCCCGCCATGCGGCGGACACAGCGCGGCGAGCGCGAGGCAGTTGGCCGCGGTCCCGGTCGGCACCCACAAGGCCGCGACATCCGTGCCGAACAGATCGGACAGACGCGCATCAAGGCTGCGCGACAGGCCATCGCCGTCATAGGCGGTGTCGAGATGGTTGGCGTCGGCCATCGCCGCCATCACGCGGGGATGCACGGTCGCGGCATTGTCGGAAAAGAAGCGCATGCCCCTGCCTTGCGGCGCAACGGGGTACAGCGTCAACCATGGCTATCGCATCCCCGCCCGGCCTTGCTAAGTGCTGCTGCAGAAGGGGATTTATAGATGCGTTTTCTTGCTGCAGCCTTGCTGCTCGCCTCCGTCGCCGCGCCGGCCCTCGGCCAGGCGCTGCCGCCGCCCGCCCCGCTGCCCGGCGATGGCGCGGAGGACATGAAGCTCAAGCGCCTGTTTTACGACAGCGACGAACGCGATCTGGCGCTCAACCCGATCAGTGCGATCTTCCGCGGCGACCTGCGCTATGCCGATCGCTTCGGCGATTACATCAGCGATCCCGCGACCGCGCGCGACAAGCGCAACCTCGAATCCGACCTCGCCGTGCTGAAGGCGATCGACCGGTCGAAGCTGACCCGCGTCGACCAGCTCGCCTATGACGTGTTCCGCAATCAGGCGGAGATCAACCTGCGCGGCTATGCCCCTGCGATCCAGGCGGTCGACCGGCTGCTGCCGATGGATCATTTCAGCGGTTTCCAGACCTTCTATCCCGATTTTGCGGGCGGCAAGGGGGCGGCACCGTTCAAGACGGTCACCGATTACGAGAACAATCTGAAGCGCAACGCCGGCTATGCGGCGCTGTACGATCGCGCGATTGCCCGCTTCCGCGAAGGCATGGCGAAAGGCGTCGTCCAGCCGCGGCTGGTCGTCGAGAACATGATCGCGCAGTTCGATGCGCTGATCGCGCAGGGCGTCGAAGGATCGGTCTTCTACGCGCCGGTCACGATGTTCCCCGCCAGCATCTCCGCCGCCGACCGGCAGCGATTGACCGCGGCCTATGCCGCGCAGGTTCGCGACGTCATCACCCCGGCGCACACGCGCATGCGCGATTTCCTGAAGACCGACTATCTGCCCAAGGCGCGCGCGACCGTCGGCCTGTCGGCTCTGCCGGGCGGCGCGGCGCTCTATGCCTATCGTATCGAGCAGAATACGACGCTGCCGCTGGCGGCCGAACAGGTCCACCAATTGGGCCTCAGCGAAGTCGCGCGCATCACGCGTGAGATGGAGGCGCAGAAGACCGCCGCGGGATTCACGGGGACGCTGCCCGCCTTCTTCGACTATCTCCGCACCGAAAAGCGCTTCCAGCCGACCAGTGCCGAAGCGGTCCGCGAAGGCTTTGAAGCGATCGGCAAACGCATCGACGCCCGCGTGCGCGAACAGTTCGGCGTGATCCCCAAGACCCCGCTCGAAATCCGGCCGGTGCCCGATTACCGCGCGAAGAGCGATGCGGCAGGCAGCTATCAGGGCGGCACCCCCGACGGGACGCGGCCGGGCGTCTTCTATTACAACACCTATGACCTGCCGGTCCGCTACACCTGGGGCATGGAGACGCTGTTCCTGCACGAAGCGGTGCCCGGCCATCACTTCCAGATCAGCCTCGCGCAGGAAAATGCCGCGCTGCCCGCCTTCATGCGTTTCGGCGGCAACACCGCCTATGTCGAAGGGTGGGCGCTCTATGCGGAAACGCTGTGGAAGCCGCTGGGCATGGAAACCGATCCCTACCAGCGGATGGGCGGCCTGAACGACGAAATGCTCCGCGCGATGCGCCTCGTCGTCGACACGGGAATCCATGCAAAAGGGTGGAGCCGCGAGCAGGCGATCGATTACATGCTGACCCACTCCGCCATGGCAAAAACGGATGCGACCGCCGAGGTCGAACGCTACATCGCCATCCCGGGGCAAGCGCTCGCCTACAAGATCGGCCAGCTCACCATCCTGAAGCTGAAGGCGGAAGCACAGGCCAAGCAGGGCGCTTCGTTCGACCCGCGCGGCTTCCACGCCGCGGTCCTCGACAGCGGCGCGCTGCCGATGCCCGTGCTGGAGGACAAGGTCCGCGCGTGGATGGCGACGAAGTAATCGATCACCGGACCGGGCCGGGATGATTCTCGGCCAGGAACCGTCCGACCATCTGACGCACCGTCTGATTGGGAATGCCCTCATAGGCCGCATTGAAGTCGTGGCCTCAAAAAGGAGAGATCACCAGTCGGATCGCATTCCCCTGGGCGGCCGAACGCGGCGAATTGGCGGCGGAGGTTATTGGTAGGATCGGATCGTCCTACGCCGCCAGGATCAGCGTCAGCGATAACGGGCTGGCACATCGAACGGCGACCCGAAAAGGCGGGCAGCCATCAGACGGGGTTGCGCGGCAGCATCGATCCTCCGCGTCATCGCCTTAGGAGAAATCCGTAAAGCTGAGGGTTGGGTTAAATCGTCGAAATGCCTTGGGTCGGCAGGATCATTCCCCTTCACCGCCCTCATCACCCCGTGCACGCGGCTCGCGAGGCTCTCGTGGGGCATCTGGTTCGCGGTCGCGGCCAGGCGTGATGCTGATGCTGCCGTCGCGCCCCATCTTCATCTGCAGGCCCAGGCCGTCGAGGGTTCCCTCGACCTCCGGCCCCGCCTGGTCGATCATGTCGCCGACGGGGTCTTCCGGCCCGACGATCGCTTCGGGATCGCTGGCATTCTCCTCGACCACCACCGGTGCCTGTGGCGGCGCGAGACCAAGCGCGGAGACCATGAAGTTTCGCCAGATTTGCGCCGGCACGCCGCCGCCGTGCAGACCAGGATTGGGCGAGCTGTCGTCGTTGCCGACCCAGACGCCGACGACCAGATCGCCGGCAAAGCCGATAAACCACGCATCGCGGCTCTGTTGCGACGTGCCGGTCTTGCCATAAGCGTCCGTGCTCAGCACCGCCTCGCGTCCCGTACCGCGCAGCGACGACGACAACAGGTCGAGCATCTTCTCGCGGATGTCGTCGGGCATCTTGGTGGTGCCGCCGGTCAGCGATTCGTACCAGCTCTTGTTGTCGCCCGTTTCCTCCAGCCCGCGCGGACGCACCGGATATTGGCCGTTGGCGATGGCGGCATAGGCCGCGGTCAGTTCGAGCAACGAGACTTCGGCCGTGCCGAGGCCGATCGTCGCCTCGTTCGGGATCGGCGTCGTGATGCCCAGGTCCCGCGCCGCCTTGATGACGTTGCGCACGCCGACCTCCTGCGTCAGCCGTGCCGCGACCACGTTGGACGAACGCGCGAAGGCCCGGCGCAGCGGGATGGGGCCCAGATAGCGCCCATCGTCGTTCTTCGGCTTCCACCCGGCGATCTCGACCGGCGTATCGTCCGCCATCGTGTCGGGCGTCATGCCCTTCCGCATCGCGGCGAGGTAGACGAACAGTTTGAACGTCGATCCGGGCTGTCGCTGCGCCTGCGTCGCCCGGTTGAACGGGCTCTTGGTGTAATCCTTGCCCCCGACCATCGCGACGACGCGGCCGTCGCGACGCATCGCGACCAGCGCCACCTGCGCCTGCCGCAGCCCTGCCTGCCGCACGACACGTTCGGCGGTGCGCTGCAACCGGCGGTCCAGCGTCGTCTTCACCGTCGCTTCGGTCTTGATCTCGCCCGCCTGGTCGCGCGCCTGCGGCAGCACCCAGTCGGCAAAATAGGTGCCGCTGGGCAGGCTCGTCGGGCGGCTCGCCAGCACGCGCTGCGGCTGGACATCGGCGGCTTCGGCCTTGGTCAGGAAACCCGCATCCGCCATCGCGCGAACGACGACCATCTCACGCTTGCGCGCACCTTCCAGGTTGCTGGTGGGGGCAAGGCGAGACGGCGCCTTGACCAGCCCCGCCAGCATCGCCGCCTGCCCAATATTCATCTTTTCCGGTTCGCGGCCGAAATAATGTTTCGACGCCGCGCGCAGGCCATAGACGTTGTCGCCGAAATAGACGTTCGACAGATAACGCGACAGGATTTCATCCTTCGACAGCCACGCTTCCAACCAAAAGGCGATCATGACCTCGCGGATTTTGCGCGCCGCGGTGCGGTCTGAGTCGAGAAAGGCGTTCTTGGCGAGCTGCTGGGTGATCGTGCTGCCCCCCTCCCGCACCCCGCCCGATCCGACGTTGTGGACGAAAGCGCGCAGGATGCCGCGCGGATCGATGCCCCAGTGCGACCGGAAGCGACGGTCCTCGATCGCAAGGAACGCCTCGGTAACGTGCGGGGGCAGCTTGGCGGCGTCGACGGGCTTGTCGATGATCGCTCCCCGCCGGGCGATCGGCGTGCCGTCGTCCGCGGTCAGCGTAATCGACGGCGGGGTCGGCGGCTGCAACGACTTGCTCAGCGGCGCGGTCACGGCGAGCCAGCCGATCGCGATGACCAGCAGGACGATGCCCGCGGCGATACCGCGCAGAATCCAGCGGCCGATATGGCGAGGCCGACGGGGCGGCTGCTCTGCCGCGGCGTCCTGTTCGGAATCGAGGAAGGCGTCGAACCGCCCGGCGTACCGATCCTCGTCCGGCGCCCGCGCCTCTTCGCGACGCCAGCGCGGCGCCGATTCGAAGCGGTCCTCCCCGTCGTCGAGGTCGTAGCGCTGGCCGATGCTGCCGCGGCGGTTGGTATCGATCGGTTCGTGACGCATCGGCTCGTCCCAGCGGTCAGCCATGACGTGTATTACTATCCTATAACAGCACGCGCAAGGGCCGGACGCTGTGGGGGAGGTGCAGGCCCATTTACCCTTTTGCAGGCGCGAACGCCAGCGGCTGGCGCAGGCCCGCGGGGAGCGCTATCGCGGGGCCATGACCCAGCAGCCCTCCTCACCCCCGCTCGTCGTCGGTATCGGCGGCACGATCGGCGGAGTTTCCTCGACCGAGCGCGCGCTGCGCATCGCGCTCGACGCGGCGGAACGCGAGGGCTTTGCAACGCGGATGTTCGGTGGCGCCGACATGGCGCGCCTGCCGCTCTACGATCCGCGCGCGACGAGCCGGACGGAGGACGAACAGGCGTTCGTCGCCGCGGTGCGCGGTGCATCGGCGGTCATCATCGCCAGCCCCGGCTATCACGGCAGCATCTCGGGCGTGGTCAAGAACGCGCTCGATCTACTGGAAGAAACCGCGCGCGACGAACGCCCCTATCTCGCCGACCTGCCCGTGGGGCTGATCGCCACCGCTTATGGCTGGCAGGCGACGGGGTCGACGATTGCGGCGCTACGCTCGATCGTCCATGCCCTGCGCGGCTGGCCGACGCCCTTTGCCGCGGCGATCAACACGCAGATCACCAAATTCGACGACGAAGGCGGCGCGAGCGATCCCGCAGTCTACGATCAGCTGTGCCTGATCGGTCGTCAGGTCGCGCGCTTCGCACCGCTGGTAGCGCCGCGATAAAGCCGATCAGCGCAGGCTGACCTGCAGCCCGTCCATCACGAACTGTACCGCCAGCGCCGCCAGTAGCACACCGAGCAGACGCGTGATCACCGCCTCGATCCGCGTGCCGAGCAGCCGCATCAGCGGCCCCGCGGCGAGCAGCGCGACCAGCGTAAGCAGCAGGATCGTCACCATCGCGGCCAGCACGACCAGCGTCGCTTCCAGCCCGTTCGTACGCGCCATCAGCAGCATCACGGTCGCGATCGATCCCGGCCCGGCGATCATCGGCATCGCCATCGGGAAAATCGACACGTCTTCCACTTCCGGATCGGCGGCGACCTCCGCGGCGCGATCCTCGCGGCGTTGCGTGCGCTTCTCGAACACCATTTCGAGCGCGATCAGGAACAGCATGATGCCGCCCGCGATCCGGAAGCTCGCCAGGCTGATGCCCAGGCCGCGGAGCAGTTTCTCTCCGAACAGCGCGAAGACGAACAGGATCGCGCTTGCCACGCCGACCGCACGGATGGCCATACTGCGGCGTTGCAGCGGCGACGCGCCCGACGACAAGCCGGCATAGATGGGTGCGCACCCCGGCGGGTCGATCACCACGAAGAAGGTGATGAGCGACGAGACGAACAGCTCGATCACGATGCGACGCTCACGCCCTCGCGGCGGCAGGCGGATATGTACGTGTTGCGGATCAGACAGGCGATCGTCATCGGCCCGACGCCGCCGGGGACCGGCGTGATGGCGCCAGCCACGTCCTTGGCGGCGGCGAAGTCGACGTCGCCGACCAGCCCCGTCTCGGTCCGGTTGATGCCCACGTCGATCACCGTCGCGCCCGGCTTGATCCAGTCGCCCTTGATGAAATGGGGAATGCCCACCGCCGCGACGACGATATCGGCGGCCCGGCAATGCGCCGCGACATCGCGCGTGCGGCTGTGGACGACGGTGACGGTGCAGCTCTGCTGCAACAACAGCTGCGCCATCGGCTTGCCGACGATGTTCGACCGACCGACGACCACCGCCTCCATGCCCGACAGGCTGGGATGGATGTCGCGCAGCAGCATCAGACAGCCCAGCGGCGTGCAGGGCACGAACCCTTCCGCCCCGATCGCGAGGCGTCCCGCGTTGACCGGGTGGAAACCGTCGACGTCCTTGTCCGGATCGATCGCGAGCAGCACCGCTTCGGCATCGATATGCTTCGGCAGGGGCAGCTGAACGAGGATGCCGTCGACGGTCGGATCGGCATTCAGCCGCCGTACCAGAGCCAATAGAGCATCCGCATCCGTGTCGGCGGGCAGGCGATGCTCGAAGCTCTCCATCCCGGCCTCACGCGTCGCCTTGCCTTTGGAGCGGACATAGACCGACGACGCCGGATCCTCGCCGACCAGGACGACGGCTAGGCCGGGCGCCCGGCCGGTCGCGTCGCGGAAGGCGGCGACATGCGCGGCGGTGCGGGTACGGAGCGCAAGGGCGTGCGCCTTGCCGTCGATGATCGTGGCGGTCATGGCGCCACGTCATAGAGGGCGGCAGCGGTTTTCGCCAGCACGGCCGCGTCCCCCGCAACATGCAGCCGCTTCAATCGCGCGGTGTCTCCGCCGATGAGCACGACCGCGCGCTTCGGAACGCCGAACCGGTCCGCCACCAGCGCAAGGAGCGCCGCATTCGCCTTGCCGTCGACCGGTGCGGCGGCCAGTCGCGCGGCAAAATGATCTTCGGTGCCAGCCAGTAAGGCATCGCGCCCGCTACGGGGTGTCACTCGAATGGCAAGGACAATGCCGTCGTCGCGCACCGTCCAGGCGGGCATCGGCGACGCCTCAGGCCGCGCCGTTGGTCAGGATCGCAGCGGCGATGTTGGGGAGGAGGACGGAGTCCAGGATGCGGATGATGATTAGCACCGCGAGCGGCGCCAGATCGATTCCATTTATGTTGGGCAGAACGCGGCGGAGCGGGCGGTAGAGCGGCTCCGTCAGCGAATCGAGCCCGTAGTGCAGCGAGCGCACGAAATTGTTCGACGTGTTGATGACGTTGAACACGATCAGCAGCGACAGCACGAACTGGACCATGATGATCCACCACAGCACGTCGAGCAGGATCATGATGATCTGAATCAGGGAAAGCGCGACCACGCCTGGGCTCCGGATTATGGGTAGAAGCCGGACCTAGCGATTAAACCCGGCGCGGCCAAGCGCTGTCGGTCAGGCGTGGACCAACGTCCCCGCGCCCGCCGAGGTGAAGATTTCGAGCAGCATCGCATGCGGCACCCGCCCGTCGAGGATCACCGCGGCGTCCACCCCCGCCTCGACCGCGGCGACGCAGGTATCCACCTTGGGGATCATCCCGCCCGAGATCGTGCCGTCCGCCTTCAGCGCCGTGATGCCCGCGGGGTCGAGGTCGGTGAGCAGCATCTTGTCCTTGTCCAGCACGCCCGCGACGTCGGTGAGCAGGAAGAAGCGCGAGGCACCCAGCGCCGCGGCGATCGCGCCCGCCATCGTATCGGCGTTGATATTGTAGGTGTGCCCGTCCGCACCCAGGGCGATCGGCGCGACGACGGGGATGATGCCGCTGGCCGACAGCGTGTCGATGATCGTGCGGTCGACCGCCACCGGTTCGCCGACGAAGCCCAGATCGACGTGACGCTCGATCCCCTGCAACGTATCGGGCGTGTCGCGCCCGACCTTCATCGCGGTGACGAGGTTCGCGTCCTTGCCCGAAATGCCGACCGCGCGGCCGCCCGCCTGCCCGATCCAGGCGACGATTTCCTTGTTGATCGATCCCGCCAGCACCATTTCGGCGATGCGGGCGGTTTCGGCGTCGGTGACGCGCAGGCCGTCGATGAAGCGCGATTCGACGCCCAGCCGCTTCAGCATCGCGCCGATCTGCGGCCCGCCGCCGTGAACGACGACGGGATTGATGCCGACCGCCTTCAACAGCACGACGTCTTCGGCGAAATCGCGCGCCAGTTCCGGATCGCCCATCGCATGGCCGCCGTATTTCACGACGAAGGTCTGACCGGCATAGCGCTGCAGATAGGGCAGGGCCTCGGTCAGCGTTTCGGCCTTGGCGAGCAGGGCAGCGGTGGCGGCGGAGTCGGTCATGCGGCGGCCTTTAGCGGTCCAAGGACGGTCCTCATAGTCCTGCCGCCGTGCGACAGAGTCGTGGCGGGCCATGACGGGCGGCGTCGCTGGCCGCCCCCTCCGTCAGCTTCGCTGCCACCTCCCCCTGGCGGGGGAGGACTTGGGGGACTTAGGCGTGGCGGTCGAGCCGTTTGCCGAGGCCGACGAACACGTAGATCAGCGGCGGCACGAGGAGCGCCGAGAGCACGACCTTGACGATCATCTGCCCGGCCAGCAGCTCGCCGATCGGGAAGACGCCGGCGAAGGCGATGGTGACGAACAGCAAGGTATCGACGATCTGGCTGAGCATGCTGGCGATGCCGGCACGCAGCCAGAGGAGGCCGCCGCCCTCGCGCCCCTTCAGCGCCGCGAAGATCGTGACGTTCAGCGTTTGCGAGATGCCATAGGCGACGATCCCGCCCAGCCAGATGCGCCACGTACCACCGAGCACGAGCTGGATCGCATCGCGATTGGCCGGCTGCATCTCGGGCGCGGCGGGCAGCGCATGGACGATGAACGACAGCAGGATCGAGACGATCAGCGGCACGAAGCCGATCTGCACCAGCCGGTTGGCGATGCTGCGCCCGTGCAGTTCCGCCATCGCGCTGGAGGTGACGACGAGCAGCAGGAAGGCGAAGATTCCCGCCTCCACCGCCAGCGGCCCCAGCCCGACCAGCGGACCAAGCGCGGACAACGGCCCTAGCGCCACCTGCTTGTTGCCGAGCACGCCCGCGATGCAGACCATGCCGCCGTAGAAGATCGAAAAGGCGAAGAGCGAGCGCGGGATCGGCGCGGCGTGGGTGTCGTCCATCGCGCGGACCCTATCGGCTTTGGCGCGCGCGTCAAAGGGAATGGCGCGTGTGACGGGTTCGGCGGCCTTTGCTTTCAAGAGGCTGGTGGCAATCGCCGTGCGATGGGGCGCGCTCGGCCTCTTCCGGCGGGGATGGCGCTTTGGGAGGCGGGACGGGAGAGGCGGACAGGGGCCGGAGCGCTGCGCTGACCTCCCCCTCCGTCATGCCTTCGGCATGCCACCTCCCCCTGGCGGGGGAGGACTTAGCATCGCTCCGGATATCGATCGGGACGAATCTACTTTATCATCGGCCCGGCGCAACTCTTTGAGCTGTCATGCGCTTCAGCATCTTGCGCGCGCGTGAGGGACGCGCTTTGCGCAGGAGGGGCCGGCCATGTTGAAGATCGCACCCGGCCCAAACGCCGCCCTTGCCGCACGTTATGATTTGGTTCGCGCCCTCACCGTCGCGTTGACCGCGCCGCTGTCCGACGCCGATGCCAGCGTCCAGTCGATGCCCGATGCGTCGCCGGCCAAATGGCATCTCGCACATACGACCTGGTTCTTCGAAACCTTCGTGTTGCGCGATCACGTGGACGGCTACGTGCTGCACGACGAACGCTTCCCGTTCCTGTTCAACAGCTATTACGAGGCGGAGGGCCGCCGCCACGCGCGCGACCGCCGCGGCATGATTACCCGGCCGACGCTGGACGAAGTGCTCGCCTATCGCGCCTATGTCGATGCGGCGCTGCTGTCGGCGCTGCCCGACCTGCCCGATGCCGCGTGCGAGCTGGTAGCGCTAGGCTGTCATCACGAAGAGCAGCATCAGGAACTGCTCGTCACCGATATCCTGCACCTGTTCGGTGAAAATCCGCTGGAGCCCGCGCTGTGGCCCGCCGCGCCCAAGGTGCCGGTTGCGATGCCGGGGCCGATCCGCTGGATCGAGCGGGATGCGGGAATCGTCCGCGTCGGGCACGATGGCGACGGTTTCGCCTTCGATTGCGAGGGGCCGCGGCACGATGCGTTGCTCGCCCGCCATGCGATCGCCGACCGCACGGTCACCAATGGCGAATGGGCGGCGTTCATCGCCGATGGCGGCTATGCGGACGCGCGGCACTGGCTCGCCGACGGTTGGGCATGGGTGAAGGCGAACGGCATCGCCGCGCCGCTGTATTGGGAACGGCAGGACGGCGTGTGGACGCGCTTCGGCCTGGATGGGCGCCGGCCGATCGATCCTGCCGCGCCGGTGACGCACGTCAGCCTGTACGAAGCGGACGCCTATGCCGCCTGGGCCGGCGCGCGCCTGCCGACCGAGTTCGAATGGGAGGCCGCTGCGCAAGCGGCCGACGCGGCGGGTGGCAACCAGATGGACGCCGCTGGCCCGGTCGAGCCGCGCCCCGCCGCCCCCGGCGACCCCGCCTTTTTCGGCGACGTGTGGGAATGGACGGGCAGCGCCTATCGCCCCTACCCCGGCTTTCGCACCGTCGACGGCGCGGTCGGCGAATATAACGGCAAGTTTATGAGCGGGCAGTTCGTGCTGCGCGGCGGCAGCTGCGCCACGCCGCGCGGCCATGCCCGCCCCTGCTATCGCAATTTCTTCTACCCCCACCAGCGCTGGCAATTCACCGGCGTCCGGCTCGCCAAGGATATCTGATGCTGAAGCCCGAAATCGAGGACGGTCAGGCGAGCCTCGCCGATCCGCAATTCCGTGCCGACGTGCTGTCGGGGCTCGAGCGGCGCCCGCGCGCAATCCCCGCGCGCTGGTTCTACGATCGCCGCGGATCGGAGCTGTTCGAGGATATCACCGTGCTGCCGGAATATTATCCGACGCGCACCGAAACCGCGATCCTGGAAGAAATCTGCCCCGAGGTGACCGAGGTCGTCGGCCGCGGCCGCGCGGTGGTGGAGTTCGGGTCGGGATCGTCGACCAAGACGCCGCTGCTGCTGCGCTGTGCCGCGCCGTCCGCCTATGTGCCGATCGACATTTCGGGCGATTTCCTACGCGAATCGTCGCGCGTGCTCAGCGAAGCCTTCCCCGACCTGACCGTGCTGCCGTTCGAGGCGGACTTCATGCGGTCGCTGACGCTGCCGGCCGAGGTGGCGGACACACCGAAGCTCGGCTTCTTCCCCGGTTCGACGATCGGCAACATGATCCCGCTGATGGCGGTTGACCTGTTGCGCGCGATGCGCGCGTCGCTGGGCGAAGGCGCGATGCTGCTGATCGGCATGGACCGGATCAAGGACGAAAGCACGCTGGTCGCCGCCTATGACGATGCGGCGGGTGTGACGGCGGCGTTCAACCTCAATTTGCTGGACCGGATCAATCGCGAGCTGGACGGCACGATCCCGGTCGACGCCTTCGCGCACGAAGCGCGCTGGAACGACGATCGGGCGCGGATCGAGATGCATCTGGTGGCGCAGCGCGACGTCGCCTTCACCATCGAAGGGCGCCCCTTCACCATCGGTGCGGGCGAGAGCATCCACACCGAGAACAGCCACAAATACGCCTCGCGCGATGCGCGTATCCTGCTGCGCTCGGGCGGGTGGACGCCGATCCGCGAATGGACGGACCCCAAGGGGCTGTTCGGCCTCTACCTGGCCGAAGCGCAGCCGGAGCGGCCGGCGCCATAAGCGCGCCAGCCGCCGGAGGGCGTCACGGCCGCATCGTGGCGCGCCATGTCGCGATATATTCGGTATTGCCGCGGCATTCGCTCATCTCGTCCTGCGACACCAGGCGATAGCGGCTGCCGTCCCACGCGAAGGTCTGACCCACACCGCAATCCCCCAGGCCGCGGCCCTTGGCGTAACTGGTCAGGACGTTGCGGTCGAAATCGCCGTTGACGACGCTGTGGACGGGGGTCTGCGAATCCGCGCCCGTCGCGTCGAAGCCGGCGAGCGCGTCGACCTGCGCCGGGCGGACGTCGGTGCCGCGGACGACGAACAGCGCGCCGATGACGTTATACGCCCCCGCCGAACAGGGCTGGATCACCAGCAGGCGCCCGTCCGGCGTCCTGGCGACCGAGGGGGTCGAGTCCATCCCTTCGGACAGGTCGCACCGGCCGATCCGCTTCATCGTCGCGACCACGGATGGCGGCAGCTTGGCGGTATAGGGCGTCAGCCGCTGTGCGGCGACGATCGGCAGCGCCGGTGCGGGCGGCACGCTCGCTGCGGGCTTGGCGCCCGTCGCGACGGTGGCCGTCACGGTCCCGGCGCGCCCCTGCATCGCATCGATGTAGCGCAACGCGGCCGAGGCGCCCTTTAGCGAGATCGTGCCGCCGGGCACCTTGAGAACCCGACCGTTCGCCATCGCGGCGGCAAGGGCATTCGCGTCGCGGCCCAGATCACGACCGTCGACGGTGAAACGGACCGCGGGCTTGCGCCCCGACGCATCGGTCACCCCCTCCCCCAATATCGCATGATAGCGACCCTGCGGGCCCGGGTCGCGCGTGAGGTTGAGCGTCGCGCCCGCACCGGCACCATCGTCGGGCAGCAGCGACGCCATGGTACACACCAGCCCATTGTCGCAGCCGACCTGCCAGTCGCCGAACGTCTTGAGCACGCCGGGTTTCGGCGTGACCGGCGCATCCGTCTTCGCCGTCGCGGGTTGACGTGCCGCCGTGTGGGGGGTGGCCTCCGGCGTCCGGGTTGGCGTCGCGTCGGCCTGCGGCTGGTTGGAGCAGGCGGCGAGCATCAGGGCGGCGAGGGCGACATGGCGGGTCATGATGGTCCTACTCAGCGAACGGGCTCCCGGTTCCAACGCCGCAACGCCGCGCGCAGCACCACGACGAAGATGACGAAGCCGACGATCACCGCGGGCAGCGACGCTTCGGGTCCGAAGGCGCCGCCGCTCAGCCAATCGGGACTGCCCTGCACCGGCGCGCTGACGAACAGGCTGCCCGTGTCGGTGCCGCCCGACACGCGCGCGCCGAACACCGGCCCCTGAACGAAATTCCACGCGGCATGCACCCCCACCGCCATCCAGATGCGCCCGGTGACGAGGTAGAAAGCGGCGAGCATCAGCCCCGCCTCCACCGCGATCGCCAGCGCGGCGACCAGCGTCGCATTGGGGTTGGCGAGGTGCATCGCCCCGAACAGCAGCGCCGAGATCGCCAGTGCCGGCCACAGGCCGCCCGCGCGCATCAGCAGGCGGAACACGACGAGGCGCAGCAGCAATTCCTCGGCAAATCCGGTGCGCAGCGCCCAGACGATGTCGGTCGGCCAGTCGCCCCATTGGCCGGGCGCCAGCGTGTAGACGCCGAGCAGGCGCAGGCTGGTGAAGACGAGCGCGAACATCCCCGCCCCGATCGCGAGGCCGGCGAGCAGTTCGGGCAGCAGCGGCCGGGCGGCGATCTCCACCGGCGCGCGCCGCTCGCCGTAGCGGACCGCCAGCGCGTAGACCGCATAGGCGACCAGCACCGATCCGATCCGCACGGCGTTGCGATAGGCAGGCGCCGCATGCAGCCAGCCGGGGAAGAGCAGGACGCTCATCACCGCGAACAGCGCGACCATCCAGCCGATCGCCGCCAGCCACCGCCACCGGCCCGGCCGCAACAGCCCGCTATCCCCCAATATGATCATGCCCCTCTCCTCTGTGCGCGCGAGCCTATCCGGCTGGCAGGCGCCGGGAAAGCGGCTATGGCGAACGACAAAGCGATCGATGGAGAGACATGATGCAGGCAGTGGGTGTGATCGGTGCGGGCCAGATGGGCGCCGGCATCGCGCAGGTGAGCGCGGCCGCGGGCTATCGCGTGATCCTGTCCGACGTGTCGGTCGAGCGCGCCGAGGCGGGCAAGGCGGGGATCGCCAAGCTGCTCGCTCGTGCGGTCGAGAAGGAGAAGATCGACGCCGCGACGCGTGACGCTACGCTCGACCGGATCGAAGCGGTTGGCGACGTCGCCGCCATGGCGCCTTGCGGCCTCGTGATCGAGGCGGCGACCGAGCGTGAGGAGATCAAGCGGGCGATCTTCGGCAACGTCGGCAAGGTGCTCAGGCCGGATGCGATCCTCGCGTCGAACACCTCGTCGATTCCGATCACCCGGCTCGCCCAGGCGACGCCCGATCCGGCGCGGTTCATCGGCGTGCATTTCTTCAATCCGGTGCCGGTGATGGGCCTGATCGAGGTGATCCGCGGGCTTGCGACGTCGGACGCCACCGTCGGCGTCATCAAGGATTATGCCGAGCGGCTGGGCAAGGCGGTGGTCCGCGCCAACGACGCGCCGGGCTTCATCGTCAACCGCGTGCTGATGCCGATGATCAACGAGGCGATCTTTGCGCTGGGCGAGGGCGTCGCGACGATCCGCGACATCGACCTTGCCTGCCAATTGGGGCTCAACCATCCGATGGGGCCGCTGACGCTGGCCGACTTCATCGGCCTCGACACCTGCCTGGAGATCACCCGCGTGTTGTTCGAGGGCACCGGCGACCCCAAGTTCCGGCCGGCGCCGCTGCTGGTGAAGTATGTCGAGGCCGGCTGGTACGGCCGCAAGACCGGCCGCGGCTTCTACGATTACAGCGGACCGCAACCCGAGCCGACGCGCTGAGGAGACTGGCCATGAGCCTGGACGACACGATCGTCGATACGCCCGAAGGTCCGATGACCTTCAAGGAATGGAAGAAGAAGAACCCGGTGCAGCTGCCTTCGCGCCGGACCAAGGGCAAGGATTTGCCCAACAAGGTGAAGACCCGGACGGGGGAATGACCTGCAAGTCCTCCCCCGCCAGGGGGAGGTGGCAGCGAAGCTGACGGAGGGGGAGGACGGCGGCGTCCTGCACCAAGAACGGCGCCGCTTACCGCCCCCTCCGTCACCGCTGCGCGGCGCCACCTCCCCCTGGCGGGGGAGGACTTACGGGCGCCGGAGCCACACCGCATACACCCCCGCCAGCACCGCCAGCACCGGCACGCCGTAGACCAGCGTGAGTGCGAAGGCCGCGGTGAAGGGTGTCGTCGCCAGGATCGTGAGGATCGCGCCCGCGCCGGCGAGGCTCACCCACGGATAGCCCCACATCCGGAACCCCGCCGGCGGCCCGTGCCGTCGCCGGAACGCGAGGTGCGTGACGAAAATCATGCCCCAGGTGAACAGCGCGCCGAAGATCGACACGGCGATCATCACGCCAAGGGCCGCATCGGGCCGCCACGCATAGACGCCGCCCGCCACCGCAATCCCCGCCGCCGACACGAGCAATGCCGCCACCGGCACGCCGCGCGCATCGACCATGCCCAGCCGCCGCGGCGCGAGGCCGCTGTCGGCGAGGCTAAACAGCATGCGCGAGGCGGTGTAGAGCTGGCTGTTCATCGCCGACAATGCCGCGACCAGAACGACGGCGTTGATGACGCCTGCCGCATAGGGCAGGCCGCTCGCGGCCATTACCGTCACGAATGGGCTGGTCGCGGTGCCAGCCTGCGTCCACGGCAGCACCGCCAGCATCACCGCGAGGCTGCCGAGATAGAATAAGGCGAGGCGCAGCATCGTCGAGCGGAAGGCGCGGACGATCGCGCGTTCCGGGTCGCGTGCCTCCCCAGCCGCGACCGCGATCATCTCGATACTGAGGTAGCTGAAGATCGAGACGATCACCGCGCTCCAGATGCCGCTGAGGCCATGGGGCGCGAAACCGCCATGGGCGGTGTAGTTCGCCAGCCCGACGCCCGGTGCGCCGCGGCCGATCACCCACAGGCCGAGCGCAATGAAGGCGGCGATCGCGACGACCTTGATCGCCGAGAACAGATATTCGACCGCGCCGAACGCCCGTACGCTGACGAGATTGACGGCGAGCAGCGCGAGGCCGAACCCGCCGATCCACCAGGCGCCGGCGATGTCGGGCAGCCAGTAGCGCATGTAGATGGCGACCGCAGTCACCTCCGTCCCGATCGCCAGGATGATGCAGGTGACGTAGGCGTAGCGGACGAGGAAACCGGCGAAGCGGCCGAGGTAGCGTTCGGCGAACAGCCCGAACGATCCGGTCGCGGGGTCGGCGACGGTCATTTCGGCAAGGCACCCCATCAGCGCCAGCGTGATCAGCCCGCCGATGGAATAGCTGACCAGCACCGCCGGCCCGGCGAGCTGGATCGCGAAGCCGCTGCCCAGGAACAGCCCGGTGCCGACCGCCCCGCCGATCGCGATCATCGCCAGCTGGCCCGGCCCAAGCGTGCGCTTGAGGGCTTTTTTGGAACCCTGCGGAAGAGCAGGGTTCCCGGCGGTGCCGGGCCGCCCCCCCTCCCGGCCCCCCATCAGGATACCGTATGGGTGGTCGGGAGGGGGAGCGGGCCGGTCATAGCGTTCGCCTTAGCCGATCAGCAGGCCGGCGAGCGCCGCCGACATCAGGTTGGCTAGGCTACCCGCGGCGAGCGCGCGCAGGCCGAGCTTGGCGATCATCGGGCGCTGGTTGGGGGCGAGGCTGCCCGTCACCGCCATCTGGATGGCGATCGACGAGAAATTGGCGAAGCCGCAGAGCGCGAAGGTGACGACGGCGATGGTGCGCGGGCTGAGCTGTGCGGCCTGCTTGCCGAGATCGATATAGGCGACGAATTCGTTGAGCACGATCTTCTCGCCGAACAGGCCGCCGGCGATCCCCGCCTCGTTCCACGGCACGTTCAGCAGGAACATGACCGGCTGGAAGAGATAGCCGAGCAGCGCCTGGAAGCTGAGGCCGGGCAGGCCGACCATATTGCCGAACCCGCCGAGCAGGCCGTTCGCCAGCGCGACCAGAGCGACGAAGGCGAGCACCATCGCGCCGACCGCGACGGCGAGCCGCACGCCGGTCTGCGCGCCTTGGGCGGCGGCCATGATGAGGTTGGCGGGCTTTTCCTCGTCATGCGTCGCTTCGGGCAGCGGCTCGCCCGGCGTGCCTTCCGGCAGCAGCGCGGCGGGGCCGGCGCCGCTGATGCGATGGTCGGCGAGCGCGATCACGCGATTTTCGTCGGGCACGTCGCCCAGCGGCAGCTCGCCCTCGGGCGGCATGGAGCGATCGGGCATGATGATCTTGGCCATCAGGATGCCGCCCGGCGCGGCCATGAAGCTGGCGGCGAGGAGATATTCGATGCGGATGCCCATCGAGGCATAGGCCGCGAGGATCGTGCCCGCGACGCCCGCCATGCCGCTGGTCATCACCGTGAACAGCTGCGGCGGGGTGAGGCCGGCGAGATAGGGGCGGATCACCAGCGGCGATTCGGACTGGCCGACGAAGATGTTGGCCGCGGCACACAAGGATTCGACCTTGGACGTGCCGATCACCTTTTCGATCGCGCCGCCGACCCAGCGCACCACGACCTGCATGACGCCGAGGTAGTAGAGGATCGACACGAGGCTGGCGAAGAAGATGATGACCGGCAGCGCCGCGATCGCGAAGCTCTGGCCGCCGATATCGGGGCTGGCGAGCTTGCCGAACAGAAACTCCGTGCCCCGCTGCGAATAGCCGAGCAGCGCCGACACGCCCGCCGACGCCCCCGCCAGCGCCGCACGACCCGGCCCCCAGTAGAGCACGATCGTCGCGATCGCCGCCTGCAACGCGAACGCCGCGCCGACGACGCGCAGCCGGATCGCCTTGCGGTCGGTGGACAGCGCGAAGGCGATGACGAGGATGACGAGGATGCCGGCAACGCCGATCAGGATACGGTTCATGGTGTTTCCGCGAGGATAGGGAAAAGCCGCGGCCCCCCGGCAGCGACGGGGCAGCATACACGCGCTTTTTGTCGAGGAAAGTGAGGATTGAAGCGCGGTGCTCCGGCGGGGCGCGGCGATGGCGCGAATCGGGGTTTGCGCGGGAGGGCGCGCGCGGAAGTGGACGAAGTGGACGGTATGCTATCGTCGGAAGCGAGGGGTCCGCGGCGCCCGTCGCGCATCGGCGGGGCGAGGGGCGGACGGGTCATGACGGGGGTGTAGCAGATGGGGGGCGTGTAGGACAGGGCCGACGGGGTGCACGCTTCCTGAGTCCTATGGCGCGTTACCTTGCCGCACCCACCCCGTCACCCCGGACTTGGTCCGGGGTCCACCGGGCCGCGAGGGAACGGCAAGAGGCTCCGGCCATCCCCCTCGCCGCAGAGTGGACCCCGGAACGAGTCCGGGGTGACGGGTCTTTTTTGGGCTCGGTTCCGGCCGCCACAGTGCGTCGCTTCAGCGCAGGTTGGGGCTTGTGGCGCGCTGGTGCCTCCACTCGCAGGTCCTGCCTTAGGCGTCTGGTACATGCATTGCAGCCGCCCCACCCACCCCGTCACCCCGGACTTGGTCCGGGGTCCACCGGGCTGCGAGGGGGCGGCAAGAGGCTCCGGCCATCCCCCTCGCCGCGGAGTGGACCCCGGAACGAGTCCGGGGTGACGGATCTTTTTAGGCTCGGTTCCGGCCGCCACATTGCGTCGCTTCAGCGGAGGTTGGGGCTTGTGGCGCGCTGGTGGCCTCCACGCACAGGCCTGCTTCAGGCGTCTGCTACACGAATTGCCGTCGCCGCACCCACCCCGTCACCCCGGACTCGTTCCGGGGTCCACCGGGCCGCGAGGGAACGGCAAGAGGCTCCAGCCATCCCCCTCGCCGCGGAGTGGACCCCGGAACGAGTCCGGGGTGACGGGGCTTTTTTGGGCTCGGTTCCGGCCGCCACTTTGCGTCGCTCCAGCGCGGGCTGGGGCCTCCCGGTGGCTTCTCCGTGAAGATGCTCGCCTTCGCCGGACGACGAATAGTGACGAACGAGACGCCCCCGCCCCGCCCTATCGGCTGGCGCCGGGCTTCCACAGGACGTCGCCCTCGCCTGCGCCGTTGACGACGCGGGTGGCGACGAAGAGCCAGTCGGACAGGCGGTTGAGGTAGGCGAGGGCCTGTGTCGCCTCGCTGCCCATCGTCACGACGCTGCGTTCCGCGCGGCGGACGATCGCGCGGGCGAGGTGGAGGGCCGCCGCCGCGGGCGTGCCGCCGGGCAGGATGAAGCTGGTGAGCGGGGACAGGCCCTCGTTCATCGCGTCGATCTCCGCCTCCAGCCGCGCGACCTGGGCGGGCACGATGCGCAGCGCGCCCTCGATCCCCATCGGCGTGGCGATATCCGCGCCGAGGTCGAACAGGTCGTTCTGGATGACGAGCAATCGGTCCGCGGGCGCCGCGCCCTGCAACGCGGCGATCGAGACGCCGATCGCGCTGTTCGCCTCGTCGACGTCGCCGATCGCCTGCATCACCGCGGCGGCCTTCGACACGCGCGATCCGTCGACGAGGCCCGTCGTGCCCGCGTCGCCGGTGCGCGTGTAGATGCGGTTCAGCTTGACCATCGAGGCAGCGTCAGCGGCTCAGGTGCGGCCGCCGACGAACAGGATGACGACGATGATGAGGATCGCCAGCGCCTGAAAGAAGACGCGCATCTGCATCATCTTGTTCGATTTGAGCGAGGCCGCGGATGGCCCTTCGCCATTGCGGACCTGGGCGTGACTATCCTGGAGGAAGGCGATGACGCCCCGCACCAGCGCGACCACCGTCGCCAGCATCGCCGCGATCAGCAGAATGACGAGGAAGGTGTTCATGCGACATACTTAAGCATCGTGCGCGACAAAGCCAATGGGAAGCCGCCCGGCGCGCAAGCGTTCGGCAAGGGCGCGTCCGTCCTCGCCCGCCTGCCGCAGATCGGCGAGCGCGGGGGCGCCGTTGCGCTTGGCGAGCCGCGTGCCGTCCGGGCCGGTCAGCAGCGGGTGGTGGCGATAGAGCGGCGTCGGCAGGTCGAGCAGCGCCTGCAGCAGGCGGTGGACGTCGGTCGCCGGGTAGAGGTCGACGCCGCGGACGACGTCGGTGACGCCCTGCGCGGCATCGTCCACCGTCACCGCGAGGTGATAGCTGGCGGGCGCGTCCTTGCGCGCGAGCACGACGTCGCCGAACGCCGCCGGATCGGCGCGGCGCCCGCCCGCGTCACTGTCGTGCCAGTGGAGCGGGCCGGTGCGGGCCAGCGCCGGTTCCATGCGCAGCCGCCAGGCATGCGGCTCGCCTGCCGCGATCCGCGCCGCCGCCACGGCCGGGTCGAGATGCCGGCAGAGGCCGGGATAGACCGGTCCGTCCGGGCCGTGGTGCGGCGCGCTGGCGCTCTCCGCAATCTCGCGCGCGATATCGGCGCGGGTGCAGAAACACGGGTAGAGCAGCCCCGCCGCGCGCAGCCGGGCGAGCGCCGCGTCGTATAGCGCCAGCCGCTGCGATTGGCGGACCACCGGGCCGTCCCACGACAGTCCCAGCCAGGCGAGATCGTCGAGGATGCCGGCGACGAATGGCTCGCGGCTGCGCGTCCCGTCGATATCCTCGATCCGCAGCAGGAAGCGGCCATGCGCGGCGCGGGCATGGTCGTGCGCCTGGATCGCCGCATAGGCATGACCCAGGTGCAGCAGGCCCGTGGGGCTGGGGGCGAAACGCGTGACGACGGTGCCGGCACCGGAGGCGCTCATGCCGTGCGGCCCCGCCGGCCACCGCAAGCCGCTTGACCGCACCCAAGGGCGCGTGCTGTCATACCCCCGTCACTCTCATGGGCGACATGGCCCATGGGTAACCCGTGGGAGGAGCCGTGTTTCATCCCGATCTGATCCGCCATCCCGACAATTGCCCCGCGTTGGTGCTCAACGCGGACTATACGCCTTTGTCCTATTATCCCTTGAGCGTCTGGCCGTGGCAGACCGCAGTCAAGGCGGTGTTCCTCGACCGGGTCGACATCGTCGCGCATTATGAGCGTGAGGTGCGCAGTCCGAATGCGGCGATCAAGCTGCCGTCGGTCATCGCGCTCAAACAATATGTGCGCCCCTCCGCCTTTCCGGCCTTCACCCGCTTCAACCTGTTCCTGCGCGATCGCTTCGCCTGCCAATATTGCGGGGTCAGCCGCGACCTGACGTTCGACCATGTCGTGCCGCGCGCGCAAGGGGGCCGGACGACGTGGGAGAATGTCGTCACCGCCTGCGCGCCGTGCAACCTCAAGAAGGGCGGGCGCACGCCGAAGCAAGCGGGCATGCCGCTGTATGTCGAGCCGATCCGCCCGACCAACTGGCACCTTCAGGAACATGGCCGCGCCTTTCCGCCCAACTATCTGCACGACACATGGCACGACTGGCTCTACTGGGATGTTGAGCTGGAAGCATAAGCGGAGACGATAGTTGCGGCGACACGGAATGACGGCATCGCTGGTCCTTGCGGTGGCCCTGCTGAGCGCGTGCGGCAAGAAGAGCGAGGAGAAAGCGGCGCAGGCGGATGCGGTCGCCAATGCGGCCGGCTTCGTGCCGCCCGCCGTGACCAGCCGTGTCGATTTCTCGACCGCGATGGACCAGCGCTTCCGCAGCCTGGACCGCAACGGCGACGACCGCATCGACGCCACCGAGCTGCCGCGCCAGAACAGCCGCCTGATGGGGCTGGACCGCAACAAGGACGGCGTGATCAGCCAGATCGAATGGAGCGAGGGCACGATGCGCCGCTTCGACCAGATGGACCTCAACCACGACGGCACGGTGACGTCGGAAGAGGAAAGCGAATGGCGCGCCGCCCGCGACGCCGGCCGAGCCCCCCCGGCGCAGCCGACCACGCCGGTGCTGGGCGATACGCTGAGCAACCAGGGGACGCGGGCGCAATAGGGGCGTCGTTAGGCCTCCAACCCACGCCGTCACCCCGGACTTGGTCCGGGGTCCACTCTGCGGCGAGGGGGGTGGCTGGAGGCTCTTGCCGCCCCCTTGTGGCTCAGTGGCCCCCGGAACGAGTCCGGGGTGACGAGGAATTTGCGGCAAAGGCTCCGCACCTCAGCTTTTGCCCCGCAAACCCCAAGCCCGGTTGACCCGGTCCCTGCCGCAGCGCAGCATGCGGGCATGGCCAATATCGACCCCGCTTCGCTTCCGCCGATCGCCAACAACCCCGACGTGCGCTTCCTGGGCGCGAAGCTCGGCGACGTCATTCGCGCCTATGGCGGCGAGGCGTTGTTCGAAGCGACCGAGGCGATCCGGCGGGCGTCGGTGGAGCGCCATCGCGGCACCGGTGACGGCGATGCGGTGCACCGCCACCTGCAGGACCTGGGCCTCGACGAAACGCTCGATTTCGTCCGCGGATTCATGCTCTTCTCGATGCTCGCCAACCTGGCCGAGGATCGCCAGGGCATCGCCGCCGAACAGGGGGCGGATGTCGCCGCGGCGCTCGCGACGTTGCAGGCGGAGGGGATCGACCGCGCCGAGGTGCAGCGCCTGCTCGCCCATGCGCTGATCGTGCCGGTGCTGACCGCCCACCCCACCGAGGTGCGGCGCAAGAGCATGATCGACCACAAGAACCGCATCGCCGAGCTGATGGCGCTGAAGGATGCGGGCCGCAGCGAGACGCCTGACGGCGATCTGGTCGACGATGCGATCACCCGCCAGATCGCGCTGCTGTGGCAGACGCGTGTGCTGCGCCGCGAGCGGTTGTACGTCACCGACGAGGTCGAGACGGCGCTGAGCTACATGCGCGACGTGTTCCTGCCCGCCCTCCCCGCGCTCTACCAGCGCTGGGACCGCGCGTTCGGGGAGCGCGTGCCGAGCTTCGTCAAGCCGGGAAGCTGGATCGGCGGCGACCGCGACGGCAATCCCTTCGTCACCGCCGATTCGCTGCGCACCGCGCTGTCGCGTGCGGCGGAGGCGGTGCTCGGCTTCTACCTCGACGCGGTGCATGCGCTGGGCGCGGAGCTGTCGATCTCGACCGAACATGCCGCGGTGGACGACGCGGTGCTCGCGCTGGCCGAGGCGAGTGGCGATACCGCCGCCAGCCGCAGCGACGAACCCTATCGCCGTGCGCTGTCGGGGATCTATGCGCGCCTTGCCGCGACGCACGAGGCACTGACCGGCAAGCCCGCCGCGCGCCCCGGCCGGCTGACCGGCGAGCCCTATCCCGACCCGCAGGCGTTCCGCGCCGACCTTGCCGCGATCGCCCATGCGCTCGCGAGCGCCGGGGCGCTCAAGACCGGCGGCGCACTCGGCCGGCTGATCCGCGCAGTGGAGACGTTCGGCTTCCACCTCGCGACGCTCGACCTGCGCCAGAACAGCGCGGTCCACGAACGCGTCGTCGCCGAATTGCTGAAGACCGCAGGGGTGGAGGACGATTACCTGGCCCTCGACGAGCCGGCACGCGTCGCGCTGCTGCGGCGCGAACTGGCGCATGCGCGGCCGCTCGCCAGCCGCTTCACGACCTATTCGGACGAGACGCAGTCCGAATTGCAGATCGTGCTCGCCGCCGCGGAGGCGCATGCGACCTACGGCCCGGCGTGCATCACCAACTATATCGTCTCGATGGCGCAGTCGGTGTCCGACCTGCTCGAGATCAACCTGCTGCTGAAGGAAGTGGGCCTGTACCGCGGTGGCGACGAGCCGTCGGCGGCGATCATGGCGGTGCCGCTGTTCGAGACGGTCGGCGATCTGGAGGCCGCGCCCGGCATCATGACCGATTGGTTCGCGCTGCCGGAGATCGCGCACATCGCAGCAAAGCGCGGTCATCAGGAGGTGATGATCGGCTATTCGGACAGCAACAAGGATGGCGGCTACCTGACCTCCACCTGGCAGCTGTCCAAGGCGTCGACCGCGCTCAAACCCGTGTTCGAGGCGGCGGGCGTCGGCATGCAGCTGTTCCACGGCCGCGGCGGCGCGGTGGGACGCGGCGGCGGCAGCGCCTTCGCGGCGATCCGCGCGCAACCGCCGGGCACGGTGCAGGGCCGCATCCGCATCACCGAACAGGGCGAGGTGATCGCGGCGAAATACGGGACGCGCGACAGCGCGATGACCAATCTGGAGGCGATCGCCTCGGCGACCTTGCTCGCCAGCCTGGAGCCCGAGCGGCTGTCGAACGCGCAGAATGCGGACTTCACCGGCGCGATGGACGCGCTGTCCGACACCGCGTTCCACGCCTATCGCGACCTCGTCTACGGCACGGACGGCTTCCGCACCTTCTTCCGCCAGATGACGCCGATCGGCGAGATCGCGGGCCTCAAGATCGGCAGCCGCCCGGCGAGCCGCAAGAAGAGCGACGCGATCGAGGATCTGCGCGCCATCCCCTGGGTGTTCAGCTGGGCGCAGGCGCGCACGATGCTGCCCGGCTGGTACGGCGTGGGGCAGGCGATTGCAGCGTTCGAAGACAAGGCGCTGCTACGCGACATGGCGCAGGGGTGGCCGCTGTTCGCCGCGACGCTCGCCAATATGGAGATGGTGCTGGCGAAGTCCGACATCGCGATCGCCGGCCATTATGCCGAACTGGTCGAGGACAAGGGCCTGCGCGACGGCATCTTCACCCGCATCCGCGACGCCTGGCATCTGACGCACGACGGGCTGCTCGACGTGACGGGGCAGACGCGGTTGCTGGACAAGCACCCGGCGCTCGATGCCTCGATCCGGCTGCGGCTGCCGTATATCGAGCCGCTGAACTTCCTGCAGATCGAACTGATGAAGCGCCATCGCGCGGGCGAGGACGATCCGCGCATCGGCGAGGGCATCCTGCTGTCGATCAACGCGATCGCGACGGCGCTGCGGAATAGTGGGTGATGTAAGTCCTCCCCCGCCAGGGGGAGGTGGCCGCCGCAGGCGGTCGGAGGGGGAGGATACGGCGACCGAACGATATGCGGAAACGCCCCCTCCGCCACCGCCTGCGGCGGCGGTCCCCCTCCCCCGCTAAAGCGAAGGAGGACTTACGGTAGGAACGGGGCCGCAACCTCGGGCCGGACGCGCATCAGTCGCCCGCAGCCCCCGCTGAGGCGGCGCGCCAAAGCACGCCAGACACACCCCGTCACCCCGGACTTGGTCCGGGGTCCACTCCGCGGCGAGGGGGATGACTGGAGGCCCTGGCCACCCCCTGGCGGCCCGGTGGACCCCAGCCTGCACTGGGGTGACGTAAGTTTGTGGAGGGCGGATCAGCTGGCCAGGAACGGCGCCGCCATCTCCGGCCGGACGCGCATCAGGCGGCCGGTCACGCGTTCCAGCGCTGCGGAATAGTGGGTGATGTAAGTCCTCCCCCGCCAGGGGGAGGTGGCCGCCGCAGGCGGTCGGAGGGGGAGGATACGGCGAACGGACCGTATGCGGACCCCCCCCCTCCACCACCGCCTGCGGC
>Ga0209816_1000358_pt1 | contig 36510 bp, 29 predicted proteins | sample CoawatmetaG01DNA_FD_187509 | JGI IMG/M metagenome (GOLD analysis project Ga0209816, IMG submission 187509) | Marine microbial communities from the West Antarctic Peninsula - Coastal water metaG017-DNA (SPAdes) (version 2) | ecosystem: Environmental > Aquatic > Marine > Coastal ...
CACCCGCCGATCATCCACGCGCGGCTTGCCATGGCTCTTGGGAAAGAAAGGCCGAAGCCGTTCCATCTGATCGTCCGTCAGCCAAAACAGGTCGCTCATTCCAGTCTCCTCTCGGAGCCTGAATCAGGTCGCGCGCCTCATATCAATGGGTCCTGACCCTAGGATCGGGTTTCGGGAAAGGTAGGCGTCAGCCTGCCGTGTATCGCTCATCGCCTGGGCGCTGCTGCGGACATAATGGGCGCCGCTAATATCCCGTCGGAGGACGTCTCTCCGCAAGCGTAACGCTTGGGGAAGGATCGTCTTTCGACAGGATTGGGCAAACGGGAGCGGCGGCCCTTCAGAGTTTGACTCATCCGTACGGACATGTCGCCCGACAAAGGCTTCCGCCCTCGGCCGTTCCTGCCGTCCCCCATCTCCATGATATCCCAGGCTTCGGATGACGCGCAGTATTGGCCGGATGAACCCAACACCCAGAGGGCTCTCACCATGGCGTTTAACGTCATTGACAGAGACGCTCTTGATTCTGTTACGAACTAGTACGTATAAGTAATGATAATAAAATTAGGAGGGGGCTATGGCTGCGCCAATCATGCCGGGGGCCGCGCGCGCATCGTTCGCGGGGGCCACGCGTCAGCGTTACGCGATGCTGTCGCTGATCGCTACCGGAACGCTGATCAACTATCTCGACCGAACGATCCTGGGCGTGGCCGCGCCGGTGCTGACGAGAGACCTGGGGATCAATGCCGCCTTGATGGGGGTGATTTTCTCGGCGTTCAGCTGGTCCTATGCGGCGGCGCAGGTGCCGGGCGGGGCGTTCCTCGACCGCTTCGGGACGCGGTTGACCTATTGTCTGTCCGTCGGCTTCTGGTCCTTCTTTACGCTGTGCCAGGCCTTTGTGACCGGCGTGGGGGCACTGATCGGATTGCGGCTGGCGCTGGGCGTCGCGGAAAGCCCGTGCTTCCCGGCGAACAGTCGCGTCGTCGCGACGTGGTTTCCCCGGAACGAGCGAGCGTTCGCGACGGGCATCTATACCGTCGGCGAATATATCGGCCTCGCCTTCCTCAGCCCGCTGCTGTTCGCCGCGCTGGTCACGTTCGGCTGGCGATCGCTGTTCGCGGGGGCCGGCATCGTCGGGTTGATCTTCGCACTGGTCTGGTGGCAGGGGTATCGGGAGCCGCGCGAGAGCCGTGCCAACCAGGCGGAACTGGACGCGATCGTCGCAGGCGGCGCGTTGCTCGACCAGCCGCCGGTGCAGCGGTTCGACTGGGGGGCTGCGGCGAAGCTCCTGAAGACGCGGCAGATGTGGGGCATCTGCCTGGGCCAGTTCGCGGGCAATTCGACGCTGGTCTTCTTCCTCACCTGGTTCCCGACTTATCTCGCGACCGAGCGGCATATGGACTGGCTCAAGATCGGCTTCTTCGCGATCGCGCCGTTCATCGCGGCGTCGGTGGGCGTGCTGTTCGGCGGCTGGTGGTCGGACCGGATGCTGCGCGAAGGCCGATCGCCTAATGTCGCACGCAAGCTGCCGATCATCATGGGACTGCTGCTGGCATCCACCATCATCGCGGCCAATTTCGTTGAGAGCAACGCGGCGGTGATCGCGATCCTGAGCCTGGCCTTCTTTGCGCAAGGGATGGCGGCGCTGGGCTGGACCCTGGTATCGGATATCGCGCCGGAGGGGATGCTGGGCGTCACCGGCGGGATCTTCAACCTTGCCGCGAACCTGGCCGGCATCGTGACGCCGCTGGTCGTCGGCGGCATCGTCGCGGTGACGGGCAGCTTCTTCTACGCACTCGGCTTCATCGGCGTCGTCGCGCTGCTGGGGGCGCTGTCCTACATCTTCGTGCTGGGGGACGTGAAGCGGATCGTGCTCGACTGACCCGTCAGTCGAGCGACGGCGCAGGCCGAAAGCGGTTCTGCGCCGTCAGCCGGATCGGGGCGTTGGGCGCGCCATAGCCGTCGTAAGCGGCGCGATCGACGAATTCGAAGAAAAAGGTCCGGGCGAAGGCGCGGCTGTAGAGCTGGTGGTAGCGGCGGCCGGGCGCCTCCTCGTCGATCAGGATGCCGTAACGGCGCAGGACCGTCGCCTCGTCGTCCGACAGACCGAATTTCGCGGCGACGTCGTCATGATAATTTGCGGGGATCGGCAACCGTTCGAGGCCGCGCGAGGTCAGCGCCGCCGCCGTCTCGGCCACGTCCCGGACGCGGAAGGCGATATGCTGGAAGCCGGCGCCGAAAGACTGCATCAGGAACCGGGCGGACAGCGCGCCTGGCGCGTCGGTGCTGTTCAGCGTGATGCGGAAGCTGCCGTCGCGGTTCTGGATCGCCTGGCTCTGAACGAGGCCGTTGGGGTCGATCACGTCCTGCGTCGCCTGCTGCTGGACGTCGAACAGCGCGCGCCAGTAGAGCTGCCACGACAGGAACTCGTCATGGTGCACGGTGGCGGCGAGATGGTCGATGGCGAGGATATCGACACGCGGCTGGGCGGACGGCTCGTCGAGCTGGAATTCATCCTGCCAGATCGTCTTCGCGGCTTCGGTATCGAGCACGTAGACCAGGCTGCCGGCCACGCCGCGCAAGGCGGGCATCGCGGGAAGGTCGCTGGGATGCTCGGATATGCCCAGCGCCCGCGCTCGCGCGACGGCCGCCGGACCGTCGGCGACGACCAGCCCGATCGCGCAGATCGCGGTGCCGTGCACCGTGCGATAGCTGGCGGCGAACCCGTCATCCTCGAAGTTCAGCACGAGATTGACGGCGCCTGCGCGCCACAGGTCGACGCGCTTGGTGCGATGGCGGCCGATCCGCTCGAAGCCGGCGCGGTGCAGCATGGCGGCGAGCTCGTCCGCATCCTGGTCGGCGACGGCGAACTCGACGAACTCGATCCGGTCGATCTTCGCGCGCGCGGGCATCACCGTCTCGCGGCCCAGCTTGCGCGCCGCCGCATCGCGCAACGCGTCGAGCGACCGCAGCCCATCGCGGGCGACCATCTCCGCCGAACTGCCGCGGAACCGGTCGTTGAAGATTTCGAGGCTGAGCGGGCCGTTATAGCCGATGCGCAGGATCTCGGCGACATAGGCGGTCAGGTCGAAGCCACCTTGCCCCGGCAGGCTGCGGAAATGCCGGCTCCAGTAGAGATAGTCCATGTCCAGCAGCGGCGCGTCGGCGAGCTGGACGAAGACCAGCTTGGCCGGATCGATCTCGCGGATCGACTCGACCGGGATTCCGCGCGCCAGCGAATGGAAGCTGTCGAGCAGGATGCCGATGTTGGGATGGTCGACCGCCTGCACGATCGCCCAGACGTCGCGATGATCGGCGACATGGCGCCCCCAGGCGAGAGCCTCATAGCCGATCGTGATGCCATATTCCGCGGCGATATCGCCGACCGCGCGCAGGTCCGCGATGATCGTGTCGCGGTCGCCTGTCGCGAGCGGGGAGGTGTTCGAACAGAGCAGCAGCCGGTCGCAGCCGAGCGTCCGCATGACCTCGAACTTCTGGCGGGCGCGAGCCAGCGCGCGGGTGCGATGCGGCTCGGGCATCCCCTCCACATCGCGTAACGGCTGGTAGAGGATGCAGGTTAGGCCAAGACTGTCGAGCAGCGCCCGCACCTCCGCTGCGGACAGCGCCGAGGCGATGAAGTCGGTGTCGAAGATCTCGACTGCACGAAAGCCCGCGGCGGCGGCGGCGCGAAGCTTATCCTCCAGCGTCCCGCTGATCGAAACGGTCGCGATGGCGTTGAGGCTGGTCATGGGGTGGTACCCTTGGGTTGCGGTAGCGGGACGAAGGCGAGCCGGTCGGACTGGAAGGAGCCGAGCCATAGCGTGTCCCCGACCAGCGCGGCGGCGGACAGGCCGTTGAACTGCGGCTGTGGACCGCCATAGGCGACCGTCGCAATCCGGTGGGCGGCGCGATCCACGGCGCCGACCACCCAGCCGCGATGGCACAGCATCGGGTCGGCGACGCCTGCGACGACGATACGCAAGCCCCCGCACGCCGGCTCGTCGAGCCGCATCCCGGCGATCAGCAGCCGCCCGCCCGACCAGCGTATGTTGTCGGGCATGAAATCGGGGGCGACGAAGCGGTCGACCGGCTGGCGGGTGTCGGCGCGGTCGTACATCACGACTGCGTGCCAGCCGAATGCGACGACATAGAAATGCCGTTCGTCCGGGTCGGTCTCGATGCCGTTGTTGCCGGGCAGGTCGGTGCCGGGCAGCGGCTCGAACCGATCGGCTCCCGGGGCGAGCCGCCAGACTGCGCCGGTCGGGCGACCGAGCATGAAATCGCCGATCGTCGTACCGGGCCGGTTCAGGACGGTCGTCAGGATCGTGCCGTCCGCGAAGCTGGCGACGCTGTTGGCCACCTGTCCCGCGGGCATCGTCACGCAGCCCCGCCACTGGAGGGTGGGGGCGCCCCTGGTGGCGGTGATGTCGAACATCTCGATCGACTCGCGGCCGCCGTGATTGACGACCAGCAGCCGCCAGCGGCCGGGACCGGTGGCGCGCAGCGACAGGCCGCGGGCATTGAACAGCGCGGGATCGAGTTGTCCGGGGCAGGGACGCATCCAGCGCGAGTCGGGGCGGTGCTGGGACGCGTCGCCGGTGTACCAGCGCGTTGCGCTGCGCCGGGCCGTATCGATGAGCTTCAACCCCGCGCCCCGGGCGAAACCGCTGGCGATCAGCCAGCGCGTGTCCGGCAGCGGGACGACATCCTCCGGCTTTTCGAGGCCGCAGACATAGGCGAGCGTATCGTCGGCGGCGCAGCCGGGGGCAGGGTCAGGAGCAGGGGCAGGGGCCGCCAGCGCCGCGACGAGGGCGACCGCCAGCATCGTCAGTCCCGCGCTCGCGCATCGACGGGGCGCGGCGCGGCGGCGAGACCTTCGAACAACGGGATGTCGCGAGCGTGCGGCCAGGCGACGACGGCGCCGCGCGGCGCGAGCGACACGAGCCGGGGGGCGGCCGGATCGAATGCCGGCCAGCGCCCCACCGACGGGCTTACCGGCACGCCGGTGCGCGCGAAGGCGAGCAGCGCGTCGGACATCTCCCGCTCCAGGCTGGCATCGGCCGGTTCCCAGACGCGCGTGGTGCGGAACAGGTTCAGCGCGTCGCGGGTTCGCAGCCAATAGGGAACGTCGCCGGTGTGATAGGCACCCACCGTCGCGGGATCATGGTCGCTGAAGGCGATGCCTGGCGCATAGGGCTGGCGACGGGTGAAGAGATAGCCATAGGCGGGTGCCTTGCCATAGCGTCTCTGATAGGTGGCCCAGCCGGCCATCTGTGCGCCGACCGTCGCATCTCGGGCGATGTCGGCCGCATCGCGCGCCGCGTTGCCGCTGTCATAGGCGGCGAGGATCGCGTCGGCGCGTGGACGGTAGCGCTCATGGACCGCGGCCACCAAGGCGGCACGATCGGCGATGGGCCCGAACGGGCGGAAGCTTTCGTCGCGGGTATAGCCGATCAGCACCGGCACGTCGTTCTGCCGCCGCGAGGCGAAGACCGTTTCGGCGGGGCCCGTGACGACCCGGCCGTCCTGCACGATCGCCACGCGCGCACCTTGCGCGGCGACGATGCGATCGCCGGGAACGGCGCGCAGTGCGTCGAGCGTGGGCGCACCGAGTGCGGAGGCGATCTGGACACCCTGTTGCTCCGCCGCCGCCAGCGTTACGGGGCCGAGCATGCCGCCGAACGGGCTGCCGCTCATACCCACCGCCCGGCGGAACAGGCCCCGCGCCTCGGGGCTCATCTGCAACAGCGCGACCGACATGGAGCCCGCCGACTGGCCGACGATCGTGACATTGTCGGGGTCGCCGCCAAAGCGCGCGATATTGCGCCGGACCCAGCGCAGCGCGGCGATCTGGTCCATCAGGCCGTAATTGCCCGATCGGCCCTGCTGCTCGCGGCTGAGCGCCGGATGCGCGAAGAAGCCGAGCGCGCCGACCCGATAGGCCAGATTGATCCGCACGACCCCGGCGCGGGCGAGGGGCTCGCCCGAATAATTGGCCATGCTGGCCGATCCGATGGTGAAGCCTCCGCCATAGATCCAGACGATGACGGGCGCCCGCTTCGCCGACCTTGGCGTCCAGATATTGAGGTACAGACAATCCTCGCTGGTCGCTTCCTCACCGAAATAATGGTTCTGCCGCACGCCGCGCAAAGGTTGCAGGCATTCGGGCGCGAAGCGGTCGGCGTGGTAGGTGCCCGTCCAGGGTGCACGCGGCTGCGGCGCCTGCCAACGCAGGTCGCGCACCGGCGGCGCGGCGAAGGGCACGCCCAGATAGGCGTCGACACCATGCGCCAGCGCGACGCCGTCGATCCGGCCGGCCTCGGTCTGGCGGACCGGCGCGGGCGGGCCCGCCTGCGCGGTGAGCGTCGCCAGCGCGACCGCCGCGAACAGCGCGCGACCGATCATCGCCGCGGTACGTCCAGTGTCTGGTGGAAGAAATCGAAGGTCGCGTTGGTCGCCTTCAGCGTCGCGGCGCGGGTCGCCTCCGGCGTCTTGCCGATGAAGCTATGGTCGACGCCGGGAATGTAGATCGCCTCCACCTTGACGCCCGCCTTGCGCAGCGCCGCCTCGCCCAGCCGCGACTGCGCGACCGGCACCACCTTGTCGTCCTCGCCATGGATCAGCAGGAAGGGCGGATCCTTCGCGCCGATATGCGTCACCGGGCTGACCGCGGCGAGTTTGTCGTCGGGGCAGGTCCCCTCGCATCCCAGCAGTCGCTTGCCCGCCGAATTGCCGTCCGGCGTCGCGGTCATACCACGAAAGTCATAGACCCCGTACCAGGTGACCGCCGCCTGCACGCAGCCGTCGTTCGCCGCCGCCGGGTCGAGCCCGGTGTCGCGGCAGGAGACCGCGGTCAGCGCCGCCAGGTGCCCGCCGGCTGACCCGCCCCAGACCCCCACGCGCGTTGGGTCGATGCCATAGTCGGCGGCATGGGCGCGCAGGAAACGCAGCGCGGCGTTCGCATCCTGGAGCTGCGCCGGAAACTTCGCCTCGCCCGACAGACGGTATTCGAGGCTGGCGACGACGAAGCCCTCGCCGGCGAGCGAGGCCAGCACCTTCGGAAAATCGGCGAGCGCGCCCGAATGGCGGGTATGGCCGCTGACCCAGCCGCCGCCATGGATATAGAGGATTAGCGGATGCGGCCCCTTGGCGGGCGGGACGTAGATATCGACGATCTGCGGGCGATAGCCGGGCAGCGTCTGATAGACGACGTCGCGATAGGCCTTCACCCCGCCGGGAAACTGGACGGGCACGACCGGAAACCGGTCTTCCAGCACGGGCGCGGCGGCGGTGGGGAACTGACGGTCCTGCGCATGGCTCGCCGTGGCGAGGGGCAGAGCGAGCAGGATGCCCAGCGTGCGTCTCTTCATAGATCCTCCCAAGGGTCGGTTCGCGTTGCCCGACTTAGTCTTTTCGTCAGCCTATCAACGCCATCGTCATTCGCCAATAAAAAAGAGGAACTGGTTCGTACCATTAATTCCGGTAGTGAATTTGCGTTGCGCTTCCCTGCACGGCGGGTAAACCGCCGCGATGGCAGCCGATCCCTCACCAGACGCGTCCGCTGCGTCGCCTATCCGATCCCGCCGCAGCCGTGCGGAAGCGCGCGAGGCGGCGATCGATGCGATCCTCGACGTCGCGACCGAAGAGTTCGTCGAAAAAGGGCTGGCAGGCGCGCGGATCGACGAGATTGCGGGCAAGGCGACCAAGCGAAAAATCTATTATTATTTCGGCGGCAAGGACGAGCTGTATCGCGCCGTCCTGGAGCGGGCCTATCGCCGGGTGCGATCCAGCGAGTCGGAGGTCGACATCGACAGCGGCAGCGCGGTGGACGCGCTGCGCCGCCTGATCGAGCACGACGTCCGCTACCACTCGCAGCATCCCGAACTCGTGCGACTGGTGATGAGCGAAAACATCCATCGCGCCGAACATCTGCGGCAGATTGACGGGCTGCCGTCCAACAACCGCCGGGTCATCGAATTGCTGGAACGTATCCTCGCACGCGGCGAGGCGGAGGGCGCGTTCCGATCAGGCATCGATCCCGTCGACCTTCACATGAACATGACCGCGCTCGCGTTCTACAACGTCTCCAACCAGTTCACCTTCGCGCACAATTTCGGGGTCGACATGACCAGCGAGGCGGCGATCGCCAAGCGGGCCGAGCAGGTCGGGGATATCCTGCTCGCATGGGTGACCCGTTCCTCCGATCGCTGACGGACCCGCGAGACGCGTTGACAGGAACTAGTTCGTAACACTAATGATCACTCGAGACCGTCGGGACAAACCGATGGCGATGGGGAGGATCATATGCGACACACCCGGTTGCGTTTTGCGATCACGACATCCGTTTTGACCATGGCTGCGGCCTTCGCCTCGTCCGCTGCCGCGCAGACGGCGCCGCCCGCGTCCGATGCCGCCGCGACTGCTTCGGCGGGACGGGCCACGCCCGCCATGGAGGAGGGGCAAAACCAGGGCGACATCGTCGTCACCGGCTCGCTGATCCGGCGGGCCAACGACAGCTCGGCAAGTCCGATTACCTCGGTCAGCGACAGTGCGATCCGCGATACCGGCGCGGTCAACGTCGTGGATGCGCTGAACCAGATCCCCAGCTTCACCACGTCGGGCAACGGCAGTACCGGCGGGCAGGGCACCGGCGGCCGATCGACGGTCAACTTGCATGGTCTGGGATCGAACCGCAACCTCGTCCTGCTCGACGGTCGCCGCCTGCCCGTTTCGGACATCAACGGCAACGTCGACATCAACATCATCCCCGATTCGATCCTCGGCGGCGTCGACGTCATTACCGGTGGCGCTTCGGCGGTCTATGGGTCCGACGCGATTTCGGGGGTGGTCAATTTCAAGACGGTGCGCAAGCTCGACGGCGTGCGCATCGACCTGCAGAACGGCATTTCGGAACGCGGCGACGCCTTTAGGTTCAACGGATCGCTCGCATTCGGTACGTCGTTCGGCGAGGATCGCGGCAACGTCGTCGCGGCGTTCAGCTATGCCAAGGCCGACCCCATCAACGGCTCGTCGCGGCCATTCTTCTACGACAAGACGCCCTCGTCCTTCATCGGCACCGGGACCTTCGTCCCGAGCGCGACCAATGCGCCCAGTGCTGCGGCGATCAATGGCGTCTTCGCCGCCTATGGCAACACGTCGACCATCAACCCGCTGTTGAACCTCGGCTTCAACAACGACGGCACGTTGTTCGTCCAGACCGGATCGATCAACTACAAGGGGCCGCGCGACAGCCAGGGGTATCTGCTCGTCGGCAACAATGTGCGCATGCCGGTGGGCCAGCAGATCCAGTTCCAGAATGCGCTCGATCGCAAGAGCGCGTTCCTGAAGGGCGATTACAAGCTGTCGCCGGGCATCACCGCCTACGGCCAGTTCATGTACGTCGATTTGACGGTGGGCACCGAAAGCGGCGGTAGCCTGACGCAGTTCGGGGCGCTGACGACGGTGCCGGTGACCAATCCGTTCATCCCGGCGGCGCTGCGTACGATCCTCGCCTCGCGGCCCAACCCGACCGCGCCTTTCACCTGGAACGGCCGCTATGTCGGGGTACCGTACAAGCGTTTCGACGAGCATTATACGATCCAGCAATATCTCGCCGGATTGCGCGGCGATATCGCATCGGGCTGGACGTTCGACCTGTTCGCGTCATGGGACAAATCGGCGCACCAGCTGGCGATCGGCAATGCGGTGGTCAAGAGCCGGGTGCAGACGCTGCTCAACGCCAGCGACGGCGGCGCGTCGATCTGCGCGGGGGGGCTGAACATCTTCGGTGACGCCAATGCGCGGTCGCTGTCGGCGGCGTGCCGCGACTATATCACCAAGACGGCCTTTTCGCAGGAAGACCTGACCCAGACGCAAGTCCAGGCACAGATCAACGGCCGCCTGTTCGATCTCGGTGCCGGCCCGGCGCAGATCGCGGTGGTCGGCAGCTATCGCCGTAACACCTATAATTACGTGCCCGACAGCGACCTGCGCGCTCAGAATCTCGAATCGATCATCGCGTCCGCACCGGCGGCGGGCAATATCGGCGTGAAGGAGATCGCCGCGCAGATCGACGTGCCGTTGCTGTCGGAGCGGCCGTTCTTCCGGGAATTGGGGATCGGCGGGGCGATCCGCCTGTCGGACTATTCGGTCACGGGAACGGTCACCAGCTATGAAGCGGATGCGCGCTGGCGCCCGGTGCAACCGCTGCTGATCCGCGGCAGCTATCAACGGGCGGTGCGTGCGCCCAATATCGGTGAGCTGTTCACCCCAGCATCGGGCACGCAGCTCGTCATCGGCACGCCGCCGTCGTCGATCGGCGACCCTTGCGACGTGCGATCGACCTCGCGGACCGGCGCGAACGGGGCGCAGGTCGCGGCGCTGTGCGTGGCGCAGGGCGTGCCGGCGGCGGCGGTCGGCTCGTACACCTTCCCGACGACCGCCACCGGCCAGACGATCGCGGGCAACCTGAACCTCACCCCGGAAAAGGCGGATACATTCAACGTCGGTTTCGTGTTCGACGCACCGGGGCGCGGCCTGTTCGGGGACCTGACGGTGTCCGTGGACTATTACAACATTCGCGTGAAGAACGTCATCTCGACGGTGCCGGGCCTTACCGTGCTGTCGAAGTGTTTCAACCTTGATGGCAGCAACCCGGGCTACAGCGCGACCAATGCCTATTGCGCTGCGATCCAGCGTGACCAGTCGGGGCAGATCAACTCGGTCAACACGCCCTATCTCAACATTGGCGGGCTGCGCACCGAAGGCGTGGAGTTCCAGGCGAACTGGAGCGTACCGACGCCGTGCCTGGGCGAAACGAGCAGCTTGTTCGTCAACGCGGGCGCCGACTGGACGCGCAAATACCAGGTGCAACTGCTACCGGGCGCTGCATTCCTCGACTATACCGGGGTCAGCAACGGCGGGGCGGGGCCCACCAGTGTGCCGCCACGCGCCACGCCGCGGTGGCGAGCACTGACCTCGGTCGGCTATCGCGGCGAGGGCGGGACGCTTGGCCTGCGCTGGCGCTACCAGAGCCCGTTGCGCGACGTCAGCGCGGTGCTGACACCCGCGAATGCGCAAGTCGGCGTGGCCGCCTATGCGCTGTGGGATATGTTCGCGACGGTGAAGACGACCAAGGGCTTCGAATGGCGTTTCGGCGTCAACAACCTGTTCGACAAGGCCTTGCCCTATGTCGCGAGCTCGCAGAACGGCACCGACGTCGCTCTGTACGATGCAGTGGGCCGGTCCTTCTATGCCGGTGTCCGTCTCAGTTTCTGATAACATCGCCATGGCGGCCACGCGTCGCCATGGCTTTTCGGCAAGGGATGCCATGTCCAAATCGGGTCTCATCGGTCGCGCGATCCTGGCCTCGCGCTCGCCCTGGCTGCACGAGCAGGAAGCGCGCGCCGCCGGTTTCGACCTTCGCTATACGTTGTTCGATTTCGATGCGCGGCATTTGGACGACGATGCCTTGCCCGGTTTGCTGGGACAGCTGCGGGACCAGGGCTATGCCGGCGTCAACGTTACCTATCCGTTCAAGCAGGCGGTGATCCCCCATCTCGACGCTCTGGCCGATAGCGCGCAGGCCGTGGGCGCGGTCAACACGATCGCGATGCGCGATGGGCGCATGACCGGGCACAACACGGACATGACCGGCTTTCGCGACAGCCTGCGCGACGGACTGCCCGATGCGCGTCTCGACCGCGTGCTGCAATTCGGCGCGGGCGGCGCGGGTGCGGCGGTGGCGACGGCTCTGCTGTCGTCGGGCGTCCGCCGGCTGGAGCTGAGCGACGTCGATGCGGCGCGGGCGGAGGCGCTCGCGGCCAGCCTGACTTCGCGGTTCGATGCCGAGGTGGTCGTTCGCAGGGCGGGGGACCACGACACGCACATGATCGACGGGATCGTCAATGCGAGCCCGGTCGGTATGAAGACCAAGCCCGGCATGCCGATCGCCGCGCAGCATCTCGACCCGCGATTGTGGGTCGCGGACATCGTCTACTTCCCGCGCGAAACCGAACTCCTGCGTACCGCGCGGACGCTCGGTTGCGCCACGCTCGACGGCAGCGGCATGGTAATCCGCCAGGCCGCGGCGGCGTTCGAGATCATCACCGGGCGCAGCGCCGACATCGCGCGGATGGCCACCAGTTTCGAGGCGGCAAGCTGAGCGATGGCGGGCGCGTCGAGCGGTACATGCAGGTTTCGCCATCGGCGAAGCCGCGGCGTGCGGATCATGCCACGCCGCGACGAACGTTCGGCGAAGCTGGTCCTGCCGGGTGGGGCCGCGTGCCTCGTGCATCGCGGAACGCCCGCGGGGAGCACCCCTCGTGCCGGGTAAAGAAGCGCGAGAAATAGGCGGGGTCGGCGAAGCCGACGGCATAGCCGATCTCCGCGACCGAAAGATGCGTGTAGAGCAGGGCGCGTCGGACCTCCAGCATCGCGCGCTGGTCCAACATCGCCGCAGGCGACAGCGCGGCGACCTTGGCGCACGCGGTACGCAGGCGGCTCTCGCTGGTGCCGAGCGCCGCGGCATGGCTCGACATCGGTTCGCGCAGGCGGAACCGTTCGTCGATCCGTGCCCGGAAGCGGGCGACGAGCGCGTGGTGATAACCGGGTGCTGCGGCCGGATCGTCCGTCGCGGCGCCGGGTGCGCGCATCGCCGCGACCAGGATGGACAGCAGCGCCGCATCCACCGCCGCGCCATGCCCTGGCGCGGCCCAGCCGAGTTCGCGCATCAGCGCCGCCATCGCCGAGGTGACCGTCGTCATGGCGGCGGCGTCGGGGTGGAGCACCGCGACATGCGCGAAGATCGCCGCCAGTCCCGGATAGAGCGAATCGAGCCGCGTCAGATGGCGCACCGACAGCGTCAGGACCGAGCCGGTCGAATTGGGATGCCAATCGAAGCCGTGGACGATCGCGGCGGGCACGATCAGCAGCGCGGGCGCGGCGACGCGCAAGCTGTCCGCCTCGGCCTGCATCGTACCGCCGCCGCTCGCCAGCACGAACACCTGGACCAGGTCGGCATGGGCGTGCGGCAGGATCGTCCATTCGCTGGGTCGCGAGCGATCGTCGAGCGATTCGGTGTGGACGAAGTCGTCCGGCACCGCCCGATGCGGTTCGCCGTACAGGTAGAAACTCGGCACCGCCATGGACTGGGGATAGAAGGGTGGAGACGGATCGTCCAACTTTTTGCGTGTGTGGTCCATAGCCCGAGCCCGGCGCTCCGCGCATGATGCGGCAAAAGGCGGCGGGGTATCGCCCGCGCGGACGAGAGGATGGCATGAGGCATCGCACACAGGTCGCGATCATCGGCGCAGGGCCTGCGGGCATGTTCCTGGCGCATTTGCTCGACGCAGAGGGGATCGACGCGGTCGTCATCGAACGGCGCGACCGCGATTATGTCGAGGGTCGCGTGCGCGCGGGCGTATTGGAGCAGGGCACGGTCGCGCTGATGCGCCGCCTGGGACTGTCGGCACGGCTGGAGCGCGAAGGGCTCGTTCATGGCGGCACCAATATTGCGCTCGATGGCGAGGTCTTCCGGATCGACATGGCCGCGCTGACCGGCGGGGCGACGGTCACCGTCTATGGTCAGCAGGAGGTCATGCGCGACCTGTTCGATGCCGCAGAGGACTGCGGCGTGACGATCATGTGGAACGCGGAACACGTCGCATTATCCGGATTGGATGGTGACCGACCGAGCGTGACCTGGCGGCAGGATGGCGCGGACCACCAGCTCGATTGCGACTTCGTGGTCGGCTGTGACGGCTATCACGGCATCAGTCGCGCGGCCATCCCGGCAAAGGTCCTGCGGGTCTTCGAACGTGTCTATCCCTTCGGCTGGCTGGGCGTGCTGGCCGATGTGCCGCCGGCCGATCACGAGCTGATCTACGCCAATCACGAACGCGGCTTCGCGCTTGCCTCTATGCGGTCGCCGACGCGCAGCCGCTATTACATCCAGTGCGCGCTGGACGAGGATCTGTCGGCCTGGTCGGACGATCGTTTTTGGGACGAACTGTGCGTGCGCCTGGGGGCGGAGACGGCGGCGAAGGTGACGCGCGGCCCTTCGTTCGAAAAGGCGATCGCGCCGCTCCGCTCCTTCGTCGCCGAGCCGATGCGTTGGGGGCGGCTGTTCCTGGCCGGGGACGCGGCGCATATCGTGCCGCCGACGGGCGCCAAGGGGATGAATCTGGCGGTGTCCGACGTGACGATGCTGGGCGCGGCGCTGACCGAGCATTATCGCGAGCGCTCCGATGCAGGGATCGACCATTATTCCGCACGTGCCCTGTCGCGGGTGTGGAAGGCGGAGCGGTTTTCCTGGTGGTTCACCTCGGTAACCCATCGGTTCCCGACCATGGATGGCTTCGACCGGCGCATCCAGATGGCCGAGCTCGACTATCTGCGTGGCTCGCCCGCCGCGCAGCGCACGCTCGCCGAAAATTATGTGGGCCTGCCTTTGGAGATGGCATGAAAAGCAAGATCTATGACAGCCCGGCGGCGGCGCTCGACGGGCTGCTGTTCGACGGCATGACGATCATGTCGGGCGGCTTCGGCCTGTCGGGCAATCCCGAGAGCCTGATTCCGGAAGTGCGCAAAAGCGGGGTGACGGGGCTGACCGTCATTTCCAACAATGCGGGGGCGGACGGCTTCGGCCTGTGGATGCTGCTGGAAAGCCGCCAGGTCGCCAAGATGATCTCCAGCTATGTCGGCGAGAACAAGCTGTTCGAGCAGCAATATCTGTCGGGCGAACTGGAGCTGGAGCTGAACCCGCAAGGCACGCTGGCTGAGCGTATCCGCGCTGGCGGTGCGGGCATCCCGGCCTTCTACACCAAGACCGGCGTCGGCACGGTGGTGGCCGAGGGCAAGCCGGTCGAGACGTTCGAGGGACAGGAGTATGTCCGCGAGACCTGGCTGCGCGCCGACCTGTCGATCATCAAGGCGTGGAAGGCGGACCCGGCGGGGAACCTCATGTTCCGCAAGACCGCGCGCAACTTCAACCCGAATATGGCGACCGCTGGCAAGGTGACCGTGGTCGAGGTGGAGGAGATCGTCGAGGCGGGCGCGCTCGACCCCGATTGCATCCACACGCCCGGCATCTTCGTCGACCGGATCGTCCATTCGACCATCAACGAAAAGCGGATCGAGAAGCTGACGACCCGCGCACGGGAGGATGCGGCATGAGCTGGACCCGCGACGAGATGGCGGCGCGCGCCGCCCGCGAGCTGCAGGACGGTTTCTACGTCAATCTGGGCATCGGCATCCCGACCCTGGTCGCCAATCATGTGCCCGCCGGGATCGACGTGACGCTTCAGTCCGAAAATGGCCTGCTGGGCATCGGGCCCTTTCCCTATGAGGGCGAGGCGGACCCGGACCTCATCAATGCGGGCAAACAGACGGTGACCACGCTGCCCACCTCCAGCTTCTTCTCCAGCGCGGACAGCTTCGCGATGATCCGCGGCGGCCATATCGACATGGCGGTGCTGGGCGCGATGGAGGTGAGCGAGGGCGGCGACATCGCCAACTGGACGATTCCGGGCAAGATGGTGAAGGGCATGGGCGGCGCGATGGACCTGGTCGCGGGCGTCAAGCGCATCGTCGTCGTGATGGATCATGCCAGCAAGAGCGGCAGTCCGAAGATCCTGCCCGCCTGCACCCTGCCGCTGACCGGCAAGGCCTGTGTCGACCTGATCGTCACCGATCTGTGCGTGATGGCCTGCGACAAGCCGGGATTGCGGCTGATCGAACTGGCGCCCGGCGTCACGCTGGACGAGGTACGTGCCAAGACGGGTGCGCCCTTTACGGAGCAAGTCGCATGATCGGTTATGCGAAAGACGATGCGGGCGCGCCGCCGCTGCTGGTGCCCGACTATCGCTCCACGGTGATCCGGGCGCCGCAGCACCCGCCGATCGCGATACCGCCGACATTGACCGAGACGACCGGGCCGGGCGGCTGCTGGGACCGGCTGATGGGATCGGCGCTGGCCGACCTGACGAAGCAGCACGAGGCCGAGCCGCTGGGGCAGCGGGTCATCGTTGCCGGGCGCGTGCTGAATGAACAGGGCCGCGCCGTGCCCGACACCGTCATGGAAATCTGGCAGGCCAATGCCGCCGGACGCTATATCCATGCCAAGGATCAATGGGACGCGCCGCACGACCCCAATTTCACCGGCGCGGGCCGGGTGGTGACCGATGCGGAGGGGCGTTATCGCTTCGTCACCGTGCGGCCGGGGGCCTATCCCTGGGGCAATCACCGCAATGCCTGGCGCCCCGCGCATATCCATCTGTCGCTGCTCGGCCCCGCCTTCGCGACGCGACTGGTGACCCAACTCTATTTTCCCGACGACCCGCTGATCGAGATCGATCCGATCGCCAATGCCGTGCCCATGCCGTACCGCCAGCGGCTGGTCGCGCGGCTGGATATGGATGTAACAGAGCCCAATTGGGCGCTCGGCTATCGGTTCGACGTGGTGCTGAAGGGGCGCGACCAGACCCCGTTCGAGGAGGATGATCATGACCATTGATCCCGCCGACCGCCGCCCCGAGGCGCGCCCCGACAATCAGGACCCCGCACTGTTCGGTCAGACGCCCAGCCAGACGGTCGGTCCCTTTTTCCACTATGGCCTGCCGTGGAAAGGCGGCGCGGACCTGGTCGGCCGGTCCGATATGGGGGCGCGGCCTGAACTGATGCCGGAGGCGCATTATGTGCTGAACCTGTCCTCGCCCAGCGGTACCCCCGGTGGAGAGGTCATCGAATTGACCGGCCGGGTGCTCGACGGCCAGGGTGCCGCGGTGCCCGACGCGATGATCGAGATCTGGCAGGCCAATGCGGCGGGCCGCTATCGCAGCATGGACGATGCGCGCGACGATGTGCCGCTCGACCCGCATTTCGTGGGGTTCGGGCGTGCCGCGACCGATGAGGATGGTCGCTACCGCTTTCGTACGATCATGCCGGGGCGGGTGCCGGGGCCGGGCAATGGTCTTCAGGCACCGCATCTGGCGGTGTCGATCTTTGCGCGTGGACTGCTCAAGCGGCTGGCGACCCGTATCTATTTCGACGGAGCTGAGGGCAACGACACCGACCCGGTGCTCGGGTGCGTGCCCGCCGACCGTCGCGCGACCCTGATCGCGCGACGCGATGCAGCGGGCGTCTGGTCGCTCGACATCGTGCTGCAGGGTGCTCACGAAACGGCGATGTTCGACCTGTGAGCGATCTGCTGCGCCTGCGCCCCGTCGCGACGCCGGAGATGATCGCGGTGTTCGACGACGATGCGACCATCGCCCATGCCTGTGCTTTCGAGGTCGCGCTGGCCCGAGCACAGGCGGCCCATGGCCTGATCCCAGAGGCGGTCGCCCGAGCGATCGCCGAGGGGGTTGCGGCGACGCGGATCGATCCAGCAATGCTGGCGGACGAGGCGGCGCTGGCGGGAACGCTGGCCATCCCGCTCGTCGCTCGTTTGCGTGCCACCCTGACCGGCGAGGCGGCGCAGGCGCTGCATCGCGGGGCGACTAGTCAGGACGTGGCGGACAGTGTGCTGATGATGCAGGTGCGCGGGGCGCACCGGCTGGTCGCAGGCGATGGTCGCCGGACTTGTGACGCGCTGGCGGGCCATGCCACGGCGCACCGTGCGACCGCAGCGGTCGGACGTACCCTGTTGCAGGATGCGATGCCGGTCGCCTTCGGCCTGCGGCTGGCCCAGGCTGCGGTCGGCATCGCCGATGCGCTGGAATTGCTGGACGAGGCGGTGGCGCAACATGGCGTGATCCAGTTGGGCGGCGCGGCGGGTACGCGAGCGGGGCTGGGCGGATGTGGCGCGGCTATCGCCCGGCGCGTCGCGGACGATCTGGGCCTGAGGACCGCACCGCCCTGGCATGCCCGGCGAACCGGCGTCGCCGCGATCGGGACAAGCGTCGCCATCCTGATCGGCGCGCTCGGCAAGCTGGCGCGCGACGTGTCGCTGCTCGCCCAGAATGCGATTGGCGAAGCGCAGGAGCCGGTCATCGCCGGTCGCGGTGGATCGTCGGCGATGGCGCACAAGCGCAACCCCACCGGATGCCAGGTTGCTCTGTCCGCCGCGACACGCGCGCCGGGGCTGGTGGCTTCGCTGCTGGCGGGGCTTCCGCAGGAACAGGAACGGGGTTTGGGCGGCTGGCAGGCGGAAGGGCCGGTCCTGACCGAACTGTTCCTGCTCGCCTCCGGGAGTGCCGCCGCGATGGCGCAGGTGGCCGAGGGGCTGGAGATCGATACCGACGCTATCGTGCGCAATCGCGATGCCGCCGGAATGGGTGAGGATATGGGCGAGAGCGCGGCGATCATCGCCGAGCTACTCGGTATCGAAGAGGACTGAGATGGCGTTCACCCTATGCGATGGCGTCCGCCTGCACTGGCGGTTGGAGGGCGCGGTGGACCGGCCGGTGCTGGTGCTGCTCAACTCGATCGGCACCGATATCGGCCTGTGGGACCGCACCGTGCCGCTCCTGCTGCCCGCCTTCCGGCTGTTGCGGATCGACACGCGCGGGGCGGGGGGATCGGATGCGCCGGAGGGCGACTATAGCCTTGCGATGCTGGCCGCCGATGTTGCTGCAATCATGGCAGACGCCGGCGTCGACCGCGCCGCGGTGGCGGGCGTGTCGCTCGGCGGCATGGTCGCGATGCAGCTGGCGCTCGACCATCCCTCGCGCGTCGCGGCGCTGGCGCTGATCTGCACCTCGGCGACGATGGACCCGGCCGCCTGGACGGCGCGGATCGATACCGTACGGCAGCAGGGCACGGCGGCGATCGCCGACATGGCGGTCGGGCGCTTCCTGTCTCCGGGGTTCGCGACACAGCATCCCGAGATCGCCGACTCGCTGCGCGACGGCATCGCTCGGCAGTCGGATGCGGGCTATGCCGGGGCGGGCGCGGCGATCCGCGATATGGCGCTGGCCGAGCGGATCGGCGAGATCGCTGTGCCGACGCTGGTGGTGACCGCTATGCTGGACGTGTCCACGCCTTATGCCGGGCATGGCGAGCATCTGCTTGCTGCCATCCCGGACGTACACCATGTCGGCGTCGACGGCGCGCATCTGCCGCCGATCGAGGCGCCTGCCGCACTGGCGACGGCGCTGCGCCAATTCCTGACGGGTGATGCGGTAGTGGACGCGGCGGCGGAGACGCTGTTCGAGGCTGGGCTGGTGAACCGCCGCCGGGTGCTGGGCGACGCTTGGGTCGAGCGCAGCCTGGCAAATCGCACGCCGCTCACGGCCGATTTCCAGGCGATGATCACCCGCATCGCCTGGGGCGAGATCTGGGGCCGACCGGGGCTGGACGACCGCACGCGGCGGCTGATCGTGCTGGCGATCACCTGTGCCTTGGGCCGCTGGGAGGAATTCGCGCTGCACGTCCGTGCGGGGCTTTCGCAAGGCGGCTTCACGCGTGACGAGTTGAAGGAGGTGCTGATGCAGACCGCCATCTATGCCGGGGTGCCCGCCGCCAATACCGGTTTCGCCGAAGCCCAAAAGATCATCGATATGCTGGAAGAGAGTGCCTGATGACCGACGCCTTTATCTGCGATGCGATTCGCACGCCCATCGGCAAGCTGAACGGCGCGCTGGCGGGTGTTCGTGCCGACGACCTCGCCGCGATCCCGCTGCGCGCGCTGGTCGAGCGCAATCCGTCCGTCGACTGGCAGGCGGTGGACGATGTCCTGCTCGGCTGTGCGAACCAGGCGGGCGAGGACAATCGAAACGTCGCGCGCATGGCGGTGCTGTTGTCGGGCCTGCCCGAGGCGGTGCCGGGGGCCACGGTCAACCGGCTCTGCGGATCGGGGCTGCACGCGGTCGGTAGTGCGGCACAGGCGATCCGAAGCGGCGATGCCGAGCTGATGATCGCGGGCGGCGTCGAGAGCATGACCCGCGCGCCCTATGTCATGGGCAAGGCGGGAAGCGCGTTCGACCGGGGCCAGCAGATCGAGGACACCACGCTAGGCTGGCGCTTCGTCAACCCGGCGATGCGCGCGGCTTACGGCGTCGATACGATGCCGCAGACCGCGGAGAACGTCGCCGATCAATGGCATGTCGCCCGCGAGGATCAGGACCGTTTCGCGCTCGCCAGCCAGGAAAAGGCGGCGGCGGCGATTGCCAGTGGGCGCATGGCGGTCGAGATCGTGCCGGTCACGATCCCGCAGCGGAAGGGCGATCCGATCGTCTTCGCGCAGGACGAGCATCCGCGCGGCACCAGCCTGGAGGCGCTGGCGAAGCTGAAACCCGTCGTGCGCGCCGACGGCACGGTGACGGCGGGCAATGCCTCGGGACTCAACGACGGCGCGGCGGCGATGCTGGTCGCATCTGAGGGAGCGGCGGCACGGCATGGGCTGACGCCGCGCGCGCGGGTGCTCGGGCTGGCGTCGGCGGGCATCGCGCCTCGGATCATGGGCGTCGGCCCCATCGAGGCGGCGCGCAAACTGACCCGCATCACCGGCATCGGACTCGACCAGCTCGACGTCATCGAACTTAACGAAGCCTTTGCCGCACAGGCGATCGCCACGCTGCGCGACCTCGACATCGCCGCGGACGATCCGCGCGTGAACCGCAATGGCGGGGCGATTGCGCTGGGGCATCCGCTCGGCATGTCGGGCGCGCGCGTCGCGATGACCGCCGTCGAAGAACTGCACCGCACCGGCGGTCGCTACGCGATGGCGTTCATGTGCATCGGCGTGGGGCAGGGGATCGCCCTGATGCTGGAACGGATCTGACCGGCATCCGTCGCGCGATCGACCAGGACGTCATCCCAGCGAAGGCAGGGATGACGTCCGGTAACAGCGGGCGATCGGAGCCGCTGGAGACCCCGGCCCTCGCTGGGGCGGCGTGTTCACGAGGACGGATCAGACCCGAGCAGGATGACGGCAGGCTGATCCACCCTGGTCATCCCGCCGTCGCCGCGACGCAACGGAACGCCGCCGCTTTCTCCGTGTCGATCGCCCCCGGGATCGGGCGGGCGACCAGCGGATAGGGGCAGAGCGGTCGGGTGCGGCCGGGCCAGGGCGTCATCGGCCCGGCGGCCGCCTCGATCCGGTCGGGGGCGGCACCCTGTTCAACCCAGCGGACCAGCGCGGCGAAGGCGTCGAACTGGTCGGTTGCGGGGCCGCCCTGGCAATGCGCCATGCCCGGCACGGGGAAGACGCGGACGAAGGATGCGGCGCGGCCCCCGTTGCGGCGGTCGACGTCGTTCCACCAGGCGATCGTGTCGTTGATGGAGAACACCGGGTCCGACGCGCCATGGGGCACGATCATCCGGCCGCCATGCGCACGGAAGCGGCTGAGGTCGCTGGAGCGCGCGGAGATGTCCTCCCATGCCGAACGCGGAAAGCCGGGTGCCGTGGCGAAGATCGCCGCCGGATCGCGATCGAAGTCGTAGCGGAGCTGATAGTCCATGCCGGCCTGCGGCGTTGGTGCGAGGGCGCGGGGCGGGGTCGAAAAGATCGTCGCCAGCGCGGGCGCGCCCATGCTCGCGTTGATTGCCGGGACGGGCGGTGTCGTCAGGCCCAGCTTCCAGATGCGCCAGCCGCTGTCGGCGAGGCCAGCATCCCAGGGGTAACTGGCGTAGAGCGGCTTGCCGCGGCTGTCATGCGGACCGCCGAACGCCTTTGCCAGTGCATCGATCTGGGTGGGGGCGAGACAACTCGCCTGTTTGGCGCCGCTGCACTGCCGGGCGCGTAGGGCGCGCAGCACATCGGGCGTGCGGCATTGCGCGAAGTTGCCGACCAGCCCGTCGGCGAGGCCATCCTTGGCATCGCACGCCACCAGCACCGCCGCGCGCGCCAGCGACAGGTCGCCGTCCGAAAAGGCCTGCGCCAGCCGCGAAATGGGAACGCTGGTCTCGCCCGGTGTCCGGACCAGGGCGGCATAGGTCTGCGTGTCCCAGGCTTCGGCGATCGCCGCCTTCGGTAGCGCGAAGCCGGGCGCTGCAGCGAGGATTCCGTCGAACGCGTCGGGATAGCGCTGGGCGAAGGCCATGCCCTCCTGCCCGCCCTTCGAACAGCCCGCGAAATAGCTGCGCGCGGGATCCCCGCCATAGTGGCGGCGCAGGATCGCGCGTGCCGCGTCATAGCTGGCCTTCAGCGAGGCATGGCCATAATCGGCCCGCGCCTGCGCATCGAAGCCGAACGACACGACGCCGCCGCGCGCTGGGTCGGCGTTGGTCGCGTTCGAATGCCCTGAATCCTGGCTGATGACGGCATAGCCCTTTGCCAGTGCGGTCGCGCCGCCGGTCGCCGGGCCGACTGCGTTGCCGACCTCGCCATTGGTCCCGCCGCCACCCTGGAACACGAAGCGCCGGTTCCAGGCGTCGGGAAGGCGCATGCGGAAATGGATGGCATAATGCTGCCCGTCCTGCCCGGTGCGTTCGTGCATGACGCCGGAGACCTCGCAATGCGCTGGCAGCGGTGCGGTCTTTGCCCCGAACCCCGCGTCGACGACGAGGCCCGCCGCATGTTCTTCTGCGGTCCGGATGTGCAGCGTCGGATCGCTCCACCCAGTGGCGCCGAGCAGCGCGGCGCACGCTTGTGGCGCAGGCATGGCCGCGGCGGCCGGCGTCTCGGGCTGTACCCGTCCGGCCAGCGCCATGCCGGTCAGTGTGGTGCCCGCGAGCATCGCGGCCATGGTGATCGCCCCTCGCATCCTGTTCGCTCCCATCATCATGCCACTCGATAAACGGTGATACGCACCGCCGGGCCGTCCGCCGGATCGGCCGCCCCGACCGTGCCGAGGAAGATCGCCTCGTTCAGCCATTGATGCTTGCCCAGCGGCACTTCGAACACCGGGGTCGTCCGGATATAGCCGCCATGCACAACACCGATGTTGCGGATATGGATCAGCGTCCCGTCGCGTTCGCGCATCAGGTAGCTCGCCTCCAGCATGGTAACGCCATCGGCACGCACCAATTGCCAGTCCATGCCTTCCGGCAGGATGGTGCCAGACAGGCGAGGGCCGTCGAACCGGCCGCCGGTGATCGGAATGCGGATACGCTTGCCGAGTGGCGTTGCGCCGATCTCCTCGGCCTTGCCCAGCGTCACGATCGCTTCATAGGCGAATTGCAGGCCGATGCTGGTCAGCCGCGCCGGTGCGGCAGCCGCCGCCCCGGGGAGCGCAGCCGCCCCCGCCAGTGCCGACGATACGCCCAGCAGCGTGCGCCGCGTCCAACCCTCGTCACCAGAACCGGTCGTCGCATCGGCCATCCCGCATCCCTCTCCATCCCGCGATCGATCGCCGCTGGTCTGCTATGAAACATAGCTAAAACGCCTGGGATGGCAAGGCGGGAAACATCAACCCGCCGGACGCTCCTTTTGCGCGAAGATGCGTTGCAGCCAGCGATCGAGCATGGGCACCCACGCCCCGACCGGAAGCGCCGCCGGGCCGACGCCGAAACCATGCCCGCCTTCGGCCACGAAATGCGCCTCGACGGGGCGACCGGCGCGGCGAAGCGCCGCCATCATCATCAGGCTGTTGTCCGGTACGACCGCATCATCGTCCATCGTGTGGAGCAGAAAGGTCGGCGGCGTGGTTGCCGTCACATGCTCCGCCGGGGATCGCCTGGCCACCGCTGCCGCATCCGCGGCCATGCCCAGCAGCTTTTCCGCAGACAAAGCGTGGGTGAAGGGCGCCGCCGCAGCGATCACCGGGTAGATCAGCGCCGCGGCATCCGGTCGCGCGTCGATCCGGTCCGTCGAGTCGCGCGGCGGATAGACCGTCTGGCCGAAATCGGTCTCCAGCGTCGCCGCCAGATGGCCGCCTGCCGAAAAGCCGAGTACCGCGACCTTGTGCGGGTCCAGCCCGTCCTTGATCGCGGCGGCACGAACCATACGCAGCCCGCGCTGCGCGTCCTGCAGCGGTACGTCGGCGCGGTTTGTCCAGCCTTCCCCGGGAAGGCGGTAGACCAGCACATAGACGGTATAGCCGAGCGCGGTCAGCCGCCCCGCTATGTCCAGCCCCTCGTTGCCGATCGAAAGAAAGGTATAGGCCCCGCCGGGAATGACCAGCACCGACGCCCCGTTGGGGTGGGTGGGCGTGAAGCGACGCAGACCCGGTTTGTCGATGTTGCGCAGGAACGTGACCGGATCCTTCGGCGGGACCGGCGCGGGGCGGAACCCGCCACCCGGCGGTGCGCCGTCCCACAACGGCAGAAAGGGCGCCGCCGCCCATGCCGGTGGCGGGGCAGTGCGCTCAGTCACCACCACCGCAGACGCCTGCGCATTCGCAAGGGACGGCAGCATCGCGAGGGCCAACAGCGGCACGGCGGCATGCCGAAACGAACGGAGGGTCATCACGGGAATCCTGTCGAAAGGTCATGCTACGATGCCATCGCCGCCAAAGGCGCGGCGCAAGGCAGCGATCTTGGCCGCGGTGAAGCGTTTCGCCAGCCCCGTTTCGGGGGCGACCGCGTCGAACCCGTGAAATGCGCCCGGCGTCACGACCAGTTCCGTCGGTACCGCCGCGGCGATCAGGCGGCGGGCATAGTCGACATCCTCGTCGACGAAGAGATCGACCGAGCCGACCCCGATGAAGGTCGGCGGCAGACCGGACAGATCGGTGATCCGGGCCGGCACCCCGGCGGCAGGGACGTCGCGACCGCCGGCGGGGTGGCCGAGAAACGACGTCCAGCCGAAGACATTGGCGGGCGCGTCCCAGCCGATCCGGCCAATGAACGGCGGCACCGTCCGCGTGCTGCCGGTCCGGTCGTTAAGCATCGGATAGATCAGCACCTGCGCGCAGAGCGGCACGCTGCGCCGGTCGCGCGCCATCAGCGCGAGCAGGGCGGCATGGCCGCCGCCCGCACTCTCCCCCAACACCGCAATCCGCGCCGGGTCGACGCCGAGCTCCGCGGCATGGACGTGCAGCCACAGGAGCGCGGCATGATTGTCCGCCACCGACCCGGCGAAGGTCGTCTCTGGCGCCAGTCGATAGTCGACGGTCACCACCACGCAGTCGAGCTGCCGCGCGATGTCCTGGCATGGTGCGATCGATCCGCGCGCGGCCCCGACGATATAGCCGCCGCCGTGCGTGTGCAGGATGGCCGGGCGGCGCGTGCCGGCGCGGGCGTTTATGACGTAGACGGTGACGGGCGGCTGTCCCGCCGCCCCGAGAATATGTTCCTCGGTATAGGGAATGTCGGTTGCGGGCGGCGGGATCGGGCCGCTGCGCATCGTGCGATAGGCTTGGGTGATCGGCGGCATCGCCGCAATCATCGCTTGAATCTTCTCTGCCGCCGGTCGGAGTTCGGGCGCGACCGCGTCGAGCGCACCGGGCATCGTCGCCGTCGCCGCGCGCGCGGCGGGGGGCAGCATCGCACTGAGTCCCACCATCGCCGCACCCCGCAGCACCTCTCGCCGTAACAGCGTCATCGTCACCCTCTCCGATCGGTGCGCGGTTCGTGACCGGCACCTGTACGCGTCATAATACCAGAAAATAGCTATGTTCAATAGCTACGACACCGACTGCGGGGACGCGCCCAATCGATCCATGCCGCGGCTGGCGATCGCGCGCATCTTCCGTTGCAACCGTTTGTGAATTTAGTTATGCCTCATTGCAGTTGGAGCATACCAACCGAGGAGAGGTGCCGTGACGGAATCGTCGCCGGCCTGCGGTAGCCGCGTGCTGCGCGGGGCCGCAGTGCCGCAATGCCGCGTCGAACGCGTGCCTCTCACTCGCATCGCAACGACGACCGACTTGGGGAGGACTATCATGCGAACACTGACGTTGCTGCTGACGGGAACCGCGCTCATCGCCTTCACCGGTGCTGCCTCCGCCCAGGAAACGACACCCGCCTCCGCCCCCCAGTCGAACGCGACGGCGACCGCCGCCACCGACGCCAGCACGACGGGCGACATCATCGTCACCGGCCAGAAGACATCCGAACGCCTGTCGCGCGCGCCGATCGCGATCAGCGTCGTGTCGCAGGATTCGCTGACCCGCCAAGGCGTCGATTCCGCGTCGTCGCTCGCCACGACCGTGCCCAACCTGCAACTCAGCGCCAACGGCTTCGCGGTGCGCGGCATCGGCAGCAACAACAGCTTCAGCGGCTATTCGACCGTCGCGACGCAGATCGACGGCATCTACGAACCTTCGGCGCAGGTTCTGTCCCTGGGCCTCTTCGATGTCGGCGCGGTCGAGGTGCTGCGCGGACCGCAGGGCACCGTCTATGGCCGCAACGCGACCGCCGGCGTCGTCAACATCAATACCGCCGATCCGCGCTCGACCCGCGGCGTCACCGCCGACTTGCAGGTCGGGCGCTTCAACGAAGTCCGCGCCCGCGCCGCCGTCGACCTGCCGGTCAGCGACGCATGGAAGCTGCGCTTCGCCGCCTATCGCCAGGTCGATGACGGGGTCGATCCGCGGTACGGCGCGCAAAACGGCTATGGGAAGACCGATCAGGCGGGCCTGCGCGTCACGTCGCTGCTCGACGTCGGGCCGGTCACATGGCGCCTGTCGCTGAACTACGGCCAGAACCAGGGGACGATTCCGGCCAGCTACCTGACCAGCATCAACTATTACCCGCAGGGCAATCTCGTCGCCGGTACCTTCGGCCCGCGTCAGGTGATCGCGACGGATGCGCTCAACGTCGGGCAGGCGCAGGTTCAGGACAACCGCATCGACCTCAATTATTATGCGGCGCGCTCGCGGCTGGTATGGCAGGCGGCAGATGGCCTGTCGCTTACCTATCTTGCCGGTTACACCCTGCTGAAGAACAACGGGGTCGACGCGGCGACGGGCGTGTTCACCCAGGAATCGATCAACCGCCGCACGGAAAGCTGGTCGCACGAAGTCGACCTCAATTACGATCGCGGCATCCTGAACCTCGTGTTGGGCGGCTTCCTGTATCAGGATCGCCAGCCCTCGGGGATGCGCCTGCTCCACGCCGGCGACACCGCGCCTGCACCCTTCAATACCGCCTATAATCTGGTCGGTGCCAAGGTCGCCGGCACCGGCACCGGCATCTCGACGATCAGCGGTGTCGACGTCGTCACCAGCTATCGCGGGCAGGGGACGAAGTCGCAGGCGGTATTCGGGCAGGGCACCTTGGAAGTGCTGCCCGGCCTGAAGCTGATCGGCGGCATCCGTTCGACCTGGGAACAGGTCAACGCGCGCAACGTCGAGCTGGTCTGCCCCGGCGATACCATCAACCGCCTGAACATCACGTCGACCACCTGTCCCGGCATCCCCTTCGTCTACGCCCTGTCGAACGACACCGCACGGCCCGAGTCGAAATTCGACAACATCAGCTGGAAGGTCGGGGCGAACTATGAAGTGAGTCCCACCACGCTGGTCTATGCGACGGTGAGCACGGGCTTCCGCGGCGGCGGGCTGGAGGCGAGCGGCAATGCGCCCCAATACCGCCAATATCGCCCGGAAACCGTCACCAATTACGAAGCGGGCATCCGCACCACGCTGATGGACGGCAAGCTGTATCTTAGCGCCACCGGCTTCAACATGGACTATAAGGACCTGCAGGTGTCGAGCGTCGTGCTCAACCCGCTGACCAATCAGGTGTCGGCGGTGACGACGAACGCGGCAACGGCGCGCCTGCGCGGCATCGAGCTGGAGGCGAGCCTGCGTCCGACACCGAATGACCGGATCAGCGGCTATGTCTCGTATCTCGACGCGCGGATCAGGTCCTTCCCGTCGGCGCCGGACAATCTCAATTCGGCCAGCGGCAATTATAATAGCTTTGCGCCACTCTTCGGCTTCCAACCGCTGCCGTCCAACCTGACGCTCGACGCCTCGGGCAATCGCCTGGCGAACGCCCCCGAATGGAGTGGTCGCTTCAGCTACGCCCATACCTTCGACCTCGGCAGCAAGGGGCGGGTGATCCCCAGCGTCGACTTCTACGCCCAGTCGCACACCTATAGCGACATCCAGAATTACACGCAGAGCCGGCGCGATGCCTATACCAAGACCGACCTCAACCTGCGGTTCGAGGATGCCGACTCGCGCTATTCGATCACTGCCTTCGTCAACAATGTCGAGGACAGTCGCGTCCCCAACACGCTGGTGACGGTGTGGAGCTCGACCACCGCCAATTACGATCCGCCGCGCACCTATGGCGTCCGGCTCGGCATGTCCCTACGCTGACCATCAGGAGAGAAGGATGAACGCCATCGATAGCGTGACCGCCGCGCCGCGGACCACCTGGCCGCTCGACGCCTGGTATGTCGCCGCCAGCGCCGAAGAGGTGGGAAGCAAGCCGCTCGCCCGGCAGATCACCGGGATGCACATGGTGTTCTTCCGTACCGGCGGCGGCGTCACCGCGCTGGAGGATTTCTGTCCACATCGCGGCGCGCCGCTGTCGCTCGGCTTCGTGCGCGGCGAGACGTTGGTGTGCGGTTATCACGGGCTGGCGCTCGACTGTCGGGGGCGGTCCGACTCGATGCCCGGGCAGCAGGTCGGCAAATTCCCCTCGGCACGCCACTTCCCGGTGATCGAGCGCTACGGCTTCGTCTGGGTGTGGCCGGGCGATCCGGCGCGGGCGAGCGCGGACACGCTGCACCCTTTGCCGTGGGCGGAGAGTCCCGACTGGGCCTATGGCGGCGGGCTGTTCCATATCGCGTGCGATTATCGGTTGATGATCGACAATCTGATGGACCTGACACACGAAACCTATGTCCATGCCAGCAGCATCGGGCAGAAGGAGATCGACGAAGCGTCGGTCAGAACCGAGGCGACCGGCGACGAGGTCGTCACGAGTCGCCACATGGAGAATGTGGCCGCGCCGCCCTTTTGGCGCATGGGGCTGCGCGGTGCGGGCCTGCCCGAGGATGCGCTGGTCGACCGCTGGCAGGTCTGCCGCTTCACGCTACCGAGCCACGTCATGATCGAGGTCGGCGTCGCGCTGGCGGGGGAAGGCGGTTATCACGCCGATCCGGCGAAGAAGGCGTCGAGCATCGTCGTCGACTTCATCACGCCGGAAACCGAGACGTCGCATTGGTATTTCTGGGGCATGGCCCGTCAGTTCGCGGTCGACGACGCCGCGCTGACCGACACGATCCGCGACGGGCAGCGCAAGATCTTCTCCGAGGATCTCGAGATGCTCGAACGACAGCAGCGCAATCTGTCGCAATATCCCGATCGCAAGTTGCTGAAGCTCAACATCGATGCCGGCGGCGTGCGGTCGCGGCTGATGATCGATCGCGCGATCGCGCGCGAGCAGGCTGCGGCGGAATAAGCCTCGTTACAGGCATGACATGACCAGAAAGGCAGAAGCGCCGATGCAGGACCCGCGAGCGATTATCGACCGTGCCGACATGTCGCGGTTTCAATGGGGAATCGTCGCGACGATGGTCGGGCTGAATGCGCTCGATGGGTTCGACGTCCTGTCGATCAGCTTCGCTTCGCCCGGCATCGCCGCGGACTGGGGCATTGATCGTGCAGCGCTCGGCATCGTGTTGTCGATGGAACTGGTCGGCATGGCAATCGGCTCGCTGCTGCTCGGCGGGGTCGCCGACCGGATCGGGCGGCGCGCGACGATCCTCGGCTGTCTGGGCGTCATGGCCGCGGGCATGCTGGGTGCGGCGAGTGCTGGCGGGATCATGGTGCTGTCGCTGTGGCGGGTGCTGACCGGGCTCGGCATCGGCGGTATGCTGGCCGCGACCAATGCGGCGGTGGCGGAGGCGGCCAATGCCCGGCATCGCTCGCTCGCCGTGGTTCTGATGGCGGCGGGCTATCCCATCGGCACGATCGTCGGCGGATCGGCCTCGGCGCTGTTGCTCGGCTGGTATGACTGGCGCGCGGTCTTCCTGTTCGGGGCGGTATGCAGCGTGCTGTTCGTGCCGCTGGTGCTGTGGCGTGCGCCGGAATCGGTCGCGTTCCTGCTGCATCGCCGCCCGCCCGATGCGCTGGCGCGGGTCAATGCGACGCTGGCGCGGATGGGCCATCCCCCGGTCGATGCGCTGCCTCCGGCCGAGCCCCGGACGGCAAAAGTGCCGGTCGTGGCCTTGTTCGCGCCCGACCTCAGGCGGACCACGCTGTTGCTGACGCTCGCCTATCTCGCGCATATCATGACCTTCTACTTCATCCTGAAGTGGATCCCGAAGATCGTTGCGGAAATGGGCTTCCCCGCCCCGCAGGCGGCGGGCGTGCTGGTGTGGGCGAGTATCGGCGGCGCGACCGGATCGCTGATCCTGGGGTTGCTGACCGGCAAGGTCCGGCTGCTCGGGCTGACGATCGCGGCGATGCTGTTGTCGACGGCGCTGGTGATCGTGTTCGGCCGCACGCAGAGCGATCTTGCGACCTTGTCCCTCGTTGCAGCAGCGGCCGGTTTTGCGACCAATGCGGGTGTCGTCGGCCTTTACGCCCTGATCGCGCGCAGCTTCCCGACGGGGGTGCGCGCCTCGGCGACGGGCTTCGTCATCGGGGTGGGGCGCGGCGGATCGGCGCTCGCCCCGGCGCTGGCGGGGGTGCTGTTCGCCGCAGGGCACGGGCTGCAGCTCGTCGCGGTGTTGATGAGCTTCGGCTCGCTGATCGCGGCCGTGGCGCTGATCGTGCTGGGGGATCGAAAGCGCGATTGACCGCGCTGAAATTGCCCATTAAGCTATGTAGCATAACAAATGGAGAGGCAGCATGGCTATGACAGGTTCGCCACTGTCCGGCAGGACGTTCACCCGTAACAACCCCGTCACCGGCGCCGTGGCGACGACCGCCCCGGCCTTCGACCCGGTCGATGCCTCCGCCGCGGTCGACTCCGCTGCCGCCGCGTTTCCTGCATGGTCCTCCCTTGGACCCAACGCCCGCCGCGCCGCGCTGACCAAGGCCGCCGATGCGCTGGCGGGCAAAGCCGACCAGTTCGTCGATGCGATGATGGGCGAGATCGGCGCGACCGAGGGCTGGGCGCGCTTCAACCTGATGCTCGCCGTGTCGATGGTCTGCGAAGCCGCCGCGCTGACGACGCAGATCGCGGGTGAGGTCATCCCTTCCGACAAGCCCGGCTGTATCGCCATGGCCGTGCGCGAGCCGGTGGGCGTGATGCTCGGCATCGCGCCGTGGAATGCGCCGATCATCCTCGGCGTCCGCGCGATCGCGGTGCCGCTCGCGTGCGGCAACACGATGGTGCTGAAGGCGAGCGAACAATGCCCGCGCACCCACAGCCTGATCGCCGAGGCCTTCGCCGAAGCGCTGCCCAAAGGCGCCGTGTCGATCGTCACCAATGCTCCCGAGGATGCCGGCGAAGTCGTCGGCGCGCTGATCGATCATCCCGCGGTTCGCCGCATCAACTTCACGGGATCGACGCATGTCGGCCGCATCATCGCCCGGCGCGCCGCCGAGCATCTGAAGCCGGTGCTGCTCGAACTGGGCGGCAAGGCACCGCTGATCGTGCTGGACGATGCCGATCTCGATGAGGCGGTGAAGGCGGCTGCGTTCGGGGCGTTCATGAACCAGGGCCAGATTTGCATGTCGACCGAGCGGATCATCGTCGTCGACAGCGTCGCCGACGCCTTCGTCGAGAAGTTCGTGGCCAAGGTCGGGACGATGCCCGTCGGCGACCCGCGCGAGGGCAAGACGCCGCTCGGTGCGGTGGTCGATCGCAAGACGGTCGATCATGTGATGTCGTTGATCGATGACGCCGTCGCCGCAGGAGCGGTGCAGGCCATCGGCGGCGAGGCGAACGGCGTGCTGATGCCCGCGCATGTCATCGACCGTGTGACACCCGACATGAAGCTGTTCCGCGACGAAAGCTTCGGGCCGGTCGTCGGCGTCATCCGCGCCCGTGACGAAACGCACGCGATCGAACTCGCCAACGACACCGAATATGGCCTGTCGGCGTCGGTCTTCACCCGCGATACCGCGCGCGGCCTGCGTGTCGCCAGGCAGGTCAAATCGGGCATCTGCCACGTCAACGGTCCGACCGTGCATGACGAGGCGCAGATGCCGTTCGGCGGAGTGAAGGCATCGGGCCATGGCCGGTTCGGCGGACGCGCGGGGGTCGATGCCTTTACCGAACTGCGCTGGATCACGATCGAGACGCAGCCCGGTCACTATCCGATCTGAGGGGGCGGCACGATGTCGAGCCTGCCCCTGATGCTTGCCGCCGTCGCGTCTGTCGCAGCCGGTGTCGCCGATGCGCCCGTCGCCCCGCAGCTGACGCCGGTATTTACTCTGCGCGTCGAGATCGCCGCGCCGGTCGAGCAGGGCGAGATCGACGGCGGGCGGCGCCGGTTTATCCCTATCACGGGCGGCACCGTCAGCGGTGCGCGGATCAGCGGCACCGTGCTGCCCGGCGGCGGCGACTGGCAGACCATCTATCCCGGCGGGTTCACGCGGGTGGAGGCACGCTATTTCCTGAAGGCTGCGGACGGCACCGTCATCGGTATCCACAATCCCGGCGTCCGGGTCGCCAGCCAGGCGGTGACCGATCGCATCGCGCGGGGCGAGCGCGTCGATCCCGAGGCTTATTACTTCCGTACCGCTCCGGTCTTCGACCCGCCGCCGGGCAGATACCAATGGTTGCGGGAAAAGACCTTCGTCGGCCGCGGCATCCGCATGCCCGACCATGTCCTCATCGAAATCTTCGCCGTCGAATGACATCGGCGACGCACAGAAAGGTTCAGCAGCTATGACCGAAACGAGCAGCAATGGCGTCGTCGCCTATGACGTCGAGGATCGCATCGCCTGGGTGCGGTTCAATCGCCCGGACAAGCGCAATGCGATGAGTCCCACGCTCAACCGCGACATGATGGAGGTGCTCGACGCGCTCGAATTCCGCGACGACGTCGGCGTGCTGGTGCTGTCGGGCGAGGGCGTTGCCTGGACCGCAGGCATGGACCTGAAGGAGTATTTCCGCGAGACCGAGGCGCAGGGCCTTGCCGGCACGCGCAAGGCGCAGCGCGAGAGCTATGGCTGGTGGCGGCGGCTGCGCTGGTATCAGAAGCCGACGATCGCGATGGTCAACGGCTGGTGCTTCGGCGGCGGCTATGGCCCGCTGTTCGCCTGCGACCTAGCCTTTGCGGCGGAAGAGGCGAAGTTCGGCCTCAGCGAGATCAATTGGGGCATCCTGCCCGGCGGCGGCGCGACCAAGGTGGCGCAGGAATTGATGCCGTTCCGCAAGGCGATGTACCACGCGATGATGGGCGAGAATATCGACGGTCGCACCGCCGCCGAATGGGGTCTGGTCAACGAAGCGCTGCCGCTCGATCGGTTGAAGGATCGGGTGACCGAGGTGGCCAAGGTCCTGCTCGCCAAGAACCCGGTGGCGCTGAAGGCGACAAAGGACGCGATGAAGCGCGTCGGCGTGATGAGCTACGACGATGCCGAGGACTATCTGGTCCGTGCGCAGGAAGCCGCCAATTCCTACGACAATGACGGTCGTAAGGAGGGCATCCGCCAGTTCATCGACGAGAAGAGCTACAAGCCGGGACTCGGCGCCTATGACAAGGACCGCGCGAAGGCCTGACGCCACAAACCCCCTCCTCTTCGGGGGAGGGCAAGGGGGTGGGGGGAGTCTCATGGAGACTGTCGCCCGCGTCCACACCCCAACCCCTCCCCTGACGGGGAGGGGCGTAGGAGGAACTCGATGCCCGATCTTTCCCGCCTGCTCACCCCCCGTTCGGTTGCGATCGTCGGCGCCTCGCCGACGCCCGGCGCGCTTGGCAATGCCGTGGTGCGCAACCTCGACCGCCACGGCTATGCCGGGGCCATCCACCTCATCAATCCCAAGCGCGACACGATCGACGGGCGGCCGTGCCTGAAGACCATCGCCGACTTGCCCGAGGGCGTCGATGCGGCGGTACTCGCCATTCCCGGACCGGCGGTGCTGGAGGCGGTGCAGGCGCTCGCAGCGCGTGGCGTGGGTGCGGCGATCATCTTTTCCGCCGGGTTCGCCGAGGGCGGCGAGGAGGGGCTGGCCGCGCAGGCGGAGGTTGCGCGCATTGCCGCCGCGCATGGCATGATCGTCGAGGGGCCGAACTGCCTCGGGATGGTGAACCACGCCGCCGGCGTGCCGTTGACCTTCGTCGAGACGCCGGTGATCGACCTGACCGGCAAGCCCGCAGTCGGCATCGTCAGCCAGTCGGGGGCGATGGCGGTGGTGCTGGCGACGACGCTGGACGCCAAGGGGCTGGGCATCACCTTGTCGGTCTCGACCGGCAACGAGGCGGCGTCGGGCGTCGAGGACTATGTCGAGCATCTGATCGACGATTCCGCAACGCCCGTCATCGCGATGATCGTCGAACAGTTCCGCCAGCCCGCCCGTTTCCTGGCGCTGGCCGAACGGGCCGCGGCTTCGGGCAAGCGGATCGTGCTGCTCCACCCCGGTACGTCCAACGCCGCGCGGGAAAGCGCGGCGACCCATACCGGCGCGATGGCCGGTGACTGGCAGGTGATGCGCACCAAGGTCGAGCGTGCCGGCGTGGTGCTGGTCGACAGTCTGGAGGCGCTAGGCGACGTCGTCGAGATAGCGGTGCGGGCGCAGCCGCTGCGCGCGGGCGGCACCGCCGTGCTGACCGAAAGCGGCGCGTTCAAGGCGCTGGTGCTCGATCTCGCCGAACGCATCGGGCTCGACCTGCCCGCGATCGACGGCGAGACGGCGGCTGCCATGCGCGCGGCGATCCCCGATTTCATCCCGGTGTCCAACCCGATGGACTTGACGGCGCAGGCGCTGGTCGACCCCGATCTGTATCGCCGCACGATGATTCCGTTGCTGGAGGACGAACGCTACGCCGCGCTGGTCATGGGGATCATCCAGACCGATCCGGCGACCGCCGCACGCAAATTCCCGGCGATCATCGACGCGGTCGCGGCGTTGAAGCCGCAGAAGCCGGTGATCTTCGCGGGCATCGACGATGGGGCGGACGTGCCCGCCAAGTATATCGCGGCGCTGCGTGCGCTCGGCGTACCCTATTTCCCGACCGCGGACCGGGCGTTCCGCGCGCTTCGGCATCTGACGCGGGCGGCGGCGCGCGACGGCACGCGGGCCGAGGCGGCGCCGATCGCGCTAGACCTGCCGGGCGGGGTCATTCCCGAATATCGCGCCAAGCAGGCGCTGGCGCCGGTCGGCATCCCGTTCCCGGCGGGCGGTTTCGCCGCGACCGTCGCTGAGGCACAGGCGATCGCTGACCGTATCGGCTATCCCGTCGCACTCAAGGCGCAGGCCGCGGCGCTCAGCCACAAGAGCGATGCCGGCGGCGTCTTGCTCAACATCGCCGATTCCGAGGCGCTGGCCGAGGCATGGCAGCGACTCCACGCCAATGTCGCTGCCTATGACCAGGGCATCCGGCTGGACGGCGCACAGGTCGAGGCAATGGGCCGCCGCGGCGTCGAAGTGATCGTCGGCGCGCGTAACGATCCCGACTGGGGGCCAGTGATCCTGATCGGCTTCGGGGGCGTGACCGCGGAACTGCTCCACGACGTCCGCCTGCTGCCCGTCGACCTGACCCGCGAGGCGATCATCGGCGAATGGCGGGCACTGCAGCAGGGCGCACTGTTCGACGGCTATCGCGGCAGTCCCGCGCTGGACGTCGAGGGGCTGGCCGATCTGGTCGCAACGCTGGGGCGCGTAATGACCGGGACGCCCGCTATCCGTGAGGTCGACCTCAACCCCGTCATCGTCCATTCGCGGGGGCAGGGGGTGGTCGCGCTCGACGCGCTGATCCTGACCGACACGCTATAGGATCAGTCGGTCGTCGCCCCCAGCTGCTCGATCCGCTCCAGCAGGTCGAGCAGCAGCGCCCTTTCCACCTTGGTGAAACCGGCGAGCAGCCGGTCCTCATGGGCGTCGATCCGGCTGATACAGTCGGCAAGCATCGCCGATCCCGCCGGCGACATTGCCAGCGTAAAGGCGCGGCGGTCGGCGGGATCGGTTTCGCGCAGGATCAGGCCGCTTTCGATCAGCTCGTTGATCAGCGGCACCATATTGGCGCGCTTGATGCCGAGCAGGCGGCCGACCGTCCCCTGGTTGATCCCCGGATTGTCCGAGACGACCGCCATAATCCCAAGTGGGATCTGGCGGATGCCCGTGCCGTCCAGCGCGTTGGCGAAATCGGTGGCGAAGACGGCGGAAGCGCGGCGCAGGCGATATCCGACCAGCCGGCCGAGTGTTCGGGTCTGGGAAACGGGTTCGATCATGTCCGATGCAAAGCCATGTTCCCCGCGCCGCGTCAAATTGGACTTGCACCGTAAAAGCGGAGAGTTCCCCTGAGGTGAAAGGCGAACTCGATGACGAAGCCGCGACGGTTCACGAATGAGTTTGAGGACGAAGCGGGATAGCTGATTGCGATCAGCGGACCCTCGAACGATCCGCTTCCGCTCGCGGCTGTTCCCCGGCAGATGAATGAACGGCGGAATTTGGGAAGCTGGCGGCGGGGCGCGAGCGTCTGAATGTGTGAAGGAAATCGGGCACCGGCAGGTGTACGATATCCTTCAAAGCAGGAAGCCGCGGGCCGCTGGAGGCGGACTATGGGGAAAGCGGTTTTACGGTGGCTGGCGGGTCGGTGCGATGTACGGCGGAATGGGCCGTGGGAGGCCGCGGCGCGGCACTTGGGAAGAGCCCGCGGCAGGGATGTCG
>Ga0209816_1000360_pt1 | contig 36499 bp, 50 predicted proteins | sample CoawatmetaG01DNA_FD_187509 | JGI IMG/M metagenome (GOLD analysis project Ga0209816, IMG submission 187509) | Marine microbial communities from the West Antarctic Peninsula - Coastal water metaG017-DNA (SPAdes) (version 2) | ecosystem: Environmental > Aquatic > Marine > Coastal ...
CATTTAGCCTGTAACTCAGGGTGTTCCCCACATAATTCAATGTCTATATAGTAACTATTTTCCCTAACAGCCTTCATGATTGGGTCTGACTTGTCAAATCTAGATGGGGTTGGCTTAATCTGCACCCTATTTTCATGTGAGTCACCAAAATCTTTTGCGAACACTGTTAGGCCACCATCCGGAGATTCGTAAATTTTTGGGTTTACTTTTGCTGTAAAATTTGCCATGTTTCTTTCCAATCTTTAACGTGTGATACTTTACAGTTGCGTCTATTTTTAAGTCTGCTTGCAATGCTGTGGTCATTGCCTCCTGGCTCGCAACGGTCACCAAAAAAGTGTATGTCTTGTCCACGGAAGTATTTTAATGATTGTGATTTGTCATAGCCTTTAGGGTAGACATCAATTCCTGTTTCTCCCCCAACACCAGCAGTTAACTCAGGGAACAAAGTCCTAATCGTAACACAAAGTCTGTGTCGTTCGCCAGAAATATTATCCCAGTTAAAGTAATCTGTTCTTTGATTGCCAACTGCATTCCTGCCCACTATGCTAAAATTAAGTGACCCTGGCCTTACTTCTATATGATTCCCATACGCATGTTTGTATTCACTGTCTGCTAAACATTTGTTAAGTGCATCTACCAATTTATCGCTGGGTGTCCAGTTGTTTCTTGTTAAACTTACTCCGTTACGGTAAACATCACTACCACTACAATTAAAACAGTAACGTGCTTGATCAAATACATCCTGCCCTAATTGTTCAACAGTTTTATCCACATCACTTCCAGTAATTAAACTAAAGTCAGGAAGTGTCTTAAAGAATTTTTTAAAGTCTGGGTCCATTAATCCCCTGCTGGGGGTTAGTGTACCATCCACATCGAATAACAGTATCAATTACTTTTCCACTTCTGGTTGCATGGATTTTAGATATACAATGGTTGCGGCACGTTTCTTTTCTTTTTTCTCACGGAACCCCATTTTCGTACCTTTAACTAATTTTTTACTCTTAGTAAGCCATTGGTCCATTAACTCAACAGTCCATACAGGATTCTCTTCTGCCCATGCTCTAAACTTCTTACTATACTTGTAGTCTTTATTTTGAGCAGTGCCGCGGTTAAAGACATCCCAGAGGTTTGGGCCCATCTTGTTTTTGCCATCTTCGTTAATGGTGTGGCAGGATACACACTTTTTAAATGATTTTTTATCTATTGGTATTAACCTAACCTCTGCCCACGATGGCGTAACTATTAACGCTGTTATTACTAGTACCCATAGTATAACCTGTGTTGCTATTATTGCTGGTGTTGATAGTAAATTTTTTAACATTTAATTAGAATGTCCTTTCTCAAAAGTAGGCATTCCGTATTTGCCATTATCTAATGTATCGTCTGTAGCAACATCGAACATGTACCCAAAGTTCTTTCGAAGACACTCAAGTTTATCCTCTGCTTGAGTTAGCTTAATGATTGCTCCGTCCAACTCTCTCAACTTATACGCTTCGCCTAGATTAACTGGCATATAGTTAGGCTTGTTATTCTTAATAAATCCAGTTATGGCTTCTTTGCAAGATGCCACGTCTTCTTCATATTGTTTCTGTAATGCATTAATCATTGTTTTTCTCCTTCTACTTACATACAAATCCTTGCTGAAGTTTAATGTTGTCCATAAACTCTTTCTTACAACCAGGATCGTTATGGAAACTACCACGCAAGATAGTTGTTTGTGTTAAACTGCTAGTGGCCATAATGCCGCGGTTCTCACAACATCCATGAGTTGCGTGTATATAGACACCAACGTTATTACTGCCTGTAGCTTGTTGAATCTCATTAGCAATAACCATGTTAAGTTCTTCTTGCAACGTTCCACGTCTAGCACACCATTGTGCAATTCTTGTGTATTTACTTAGGCCAATAAGTGTATCAGCAGCAATAATGCCAATGTATGCAACTCCACTTACAGGCTGATGGTGGTGTGAACAGATACTTTTTATCTCACTGCGAACTACTAACATGCCATCATAACTATCAGTAGTGTTAGGAAATGCAGTGGCCTTAGGACGTGGTGTATATCTACCACTCATAGTCTCATTAATATACATCTTGGCAAGACGTCTACCAGTGTCCATGCTGTTTGGATCATTCTCTTTATCGATTACCAAACTGTCTAGTACTGCTTCAAACTTTGGAGTAAGCTCTTCAATAAGTAGATCTGTCTCGCCATCAAGTATAAACTCGCTAATATTGTCACCAGCCCAGTAACGAGCGCCGGACTTTTGTATTCGTTCTTTAATAACTTCGGAAGTCTTTGTCATATACTATGTTCCTAATAAAGTGTTAATCATAGTACTACTTGATAGGTAGTCTTTGATTAGTATTTGTTGCTGTTGTTTAATTAAATCTTGATAGTCAGCAAAGTTATCAAGGCGTGTGTTAATAAATTCTACTAGTTGATCTCTGTGATGGATAAACTGTTCGTAGTTTTCTGTCCATTCTCTTGGATACTTAAACTCTGGTAAGTACATCTCTGCATAACTGCAACGGTCAGGCACGATGGGAACGGCCCCTGTAAGTACTGCTTCCATTACACTAATACCTAAATTTTCATGTAATGCACAACTAAAGATAGCTTTACTAGTACCCATTTTAGCATAGTAATCAGCTTTATCCAAATTCATTTTCTGTGTGATTACCACATCAAAATCGTTTAATAAGTTTTCAGCAATCTCAGGCTGTTTGTCGTCGTTGTAACGATGCGGCCACATAACAGTGTTTTGTTTATCTGTGCTTTGATACTGTGTTAGCGAGTCAACAATAAGCTCATGTGGTTGTCCACTACGGATTGCTTTGTGATGATATTCTTCTGGAATGTTTAAGTTCTTTAAAAACATGCTTCTGTGGCTCTCACTAGCATAATAGTTGTAATCACTACTATGGAACCAACTAGTCTCAACATGACTAGGCCAGGGCTTTTGCATCTTATAACCCAATATATCACTGGGATCATAAGCACCAGCATGCCAAATACTATGGATCTCTACTGGAATCTCCAGTAAGTCACTCATGTATTTGATAGGCGTAATAATAAAGTTCCATGCATCAGTAATTAGGAACTTATCACCGGCTTTAATTCTGCCATGACTAAACCAACGACTTACTTGTTCAGTTTGCGATGCCTTGTAAACATTAGTTGCCCCAAAGTCTAAAAACGCACCTGAGCTAGTCTTATCTTCAATTCCAGCACCGTATACAGTGACCACTTCATAGTCCAGATTTTGCTGGGCAATATTCTTTTGTAGCATTTTAGGAATATTATCATACCATTGTCTTGTGTAACGCTGATCAATAGGTTCAATAGGGATAATGTAAATGGTGTTCATCGTTCATCGTCCTCTTCCTGTGTGCTATCAATGTCAGTATTAACCGGAGTTGCATCACCAAAACTAAACAAACTATCAAAAGTGTCACTGTTCTTGAGGTTTTTCTTACGGCTTAGTTTCGCAATTAACTTCTCGTGCTTTAGTAGTTCAGCATCAATAGCCGCCATGCTACCGCCATAGTCTTTCTCAAACAAACTTTCGCATACTTGACTAAACTCGATATACTGACTTGGAACCCAGGGATTGATACCATGTGTGCGTGTCATTAACCTGTTTGCCATCTGTACACTGTCAATGTGTTTGTAGATATTATGTCCCATCATTAAACAATAAGCAAAACTATCCCAGCTTGTTTTACCTTCTTTACCAATCTTATTTAGGTCGCCGGGATCATACCAGTTAATATCTTTCCATGTTAAACGCTCACCAATTGGACTATCATCCCAGGGCCAAGGAGCATCTTTACCTTGTGGGTCCTTTTCATCCACCATGTGTACCATGTTGTAGCCGATACGTTTTTCATCAAAGGTGTTGTGTGTGTAAACCTGTCCATTAGCAGTTGCAATAAACGGGCTAGCACAATCCATACTAATAGTAAGATTAGGATTAACATGCTTTCTAATAGCACGTTGCATAGCAGTATACATAACTCCTTGATCTAATCTACCTGTGCCCAAGAAGTGTATCCACTCTGAGTTTTCTAGGATCTTTAGTTCCTTTAGATAAAGTAATCGACGTAGACTGTGGTTAACCATTGTTTTCTGGATACCACCAAATGCCCAGCCACTTGTTTCACCAACTACTGGCAAACATACCTTATCAAACCAATCGTCTGCTTGTGCGTATGTACTACCCTGGCAGACATTTAAGAACTTCGTCTTACCCTGGCGATGGTTAAAGAAATAGTTGTTATTAGCAATAGTTGCGTCTCTAAACTCGCCATAATCATTAAGTCCACACTTGGGCTTGCCAGTTACTTCATCAACAAAGTTTAATCCATTAGTAGGAATATCTAGTACCATACTATAGTCTGCTGTATTCTCTAACCAGTTTAATACTTTGCCGCGAGTCTTATCCGTTTCAGTACATTCCCCTTCTGGCTCAAGCCAATTGCCTGACCAAACACCCTTGCTAATTTGAAAGCCGCCACTGTCGCCAATTAATGTAGTAAAGTTCTTGTCGCGGCCATGGATCATGCCTTCCTTGGCTGGTGCTTTGTTCATGTCTAGTTCAGCATGCCCTGCACTATACAATACATGATCATATGTAAAGTAACCTGCTTCTGGATTTAAGAAGTTTAGCCCTTCAAGACCGTTTTCAAACTTAGCTGGAACTCGGGATGGTTCTACGTGATTAGGATTAACTTGTTGCTTGCTGACATAACTGCTATAAAACCCGCTTAGTGCTGGAGTAAAGACAGCGTAGTCATGATTCTTCTTACTTAGATCTATCTTGTTTGTCATATAGTTCTGCCTTGTTATCTAATATATTTTATTATATGATTATTTAGACGATTAGTCAACATTAATATTGATCTTGCTAACATCAGGATATGTCTTTAATTGTGATTTCTTGTTGGGCAATTCATCCAAATGTTGCATCATATCAATGCCTTTCGCAGCATCTTCTAGTCGCATGTTGTAATGGTAACCAATAAACCAACTTTTTTGGCTTTGCCAAGGCGAATGTTCGTTAACTATACGGCCATCATACGCCATTGGTTTAAGAGAAAAGTAGTCTCCTCTTTTATCGAGTAGTATAGCACCGCCGTGGCCAATAGCCAAACGTTTGTCCCAACCAAAGCTCACACATTGCTGGCGGCCTGGTACGTACATGTCTTTGTCAAACGCTCTTGCACTATCCCAGATATTAGTAGGAGCAATTCGATACTCATAATCCCAATTAACTTCTTTATCCCAATATATGCTAAGTCCTAACTTATGCATAGTCATTGGTATACTAATATAAGTTTGGTGTGGCAGTATAATTGGTCCTTTATATTTTTGATGTCTTAAACATAACTCTATAGCATGCGTACAACTATCTGTTAGTACAACATACGGCGCACCAGTATATTTGCTTATCATTGCTTCAAATTTGTCTAATACGTCAAAATTCATCTTAGATGTCCTGTTATTTGTAATGTGTAACGATCTTCTAAACCAATATTAGCTGCCATGTGCTTAACGTCGCCGAACCACCAAACATAGTCGCCTGCTTTCCAATGAGTAACTGGGTTGCCACTAATCTCAAAATAGTGACCACTCTGCCAATCTTCTAAGAATACAACTACCCGTTTAATGTTGTGTAGTTCGCATCTAAACATCTCTCTGTATCTTGTGTATATATCGCCATGCATTGGGAGAATAACTCCGGTACCCATACGATAATAACTTGTTCCAATATCATATACATTGTATTTCTTATAGAACCAAGAAACAATTTCGTCATTCCATGTAGGTTGTAGGCCACGCATGTCACACATTGCACCAGTGTAGTGGCTATCTGGGTGAACGTATCCTTGATCTTTCCATAGTTTTAAATCATCTGGGTTGTTAAACTTTTCCTGAATATAGTCTAATCCGATATACTCATTGTCCCAGAACGGCTCCATACGACCTAGACCCCATTTATCAGTGATCACGAGTATTTCCGTAATGTATTACTTTAACGTAATCACTGTTTTTAGGAAATTGTCTCCATGGATCAACAATGACACATTCTGGATCTAACTCACAATATAATCCACTAACGGTTTTTTGTTGTGAATATGGATAATACTTGTAAGTTGTATTAGCACTATGGGCTAATAGTACAACTGCTTGGAATGGACCAGGATCAGGATGGGTAAATGGATCAACTAGGATTGGTGGTCTTCCAGCTTCGTTAAGGTAATGTGCTACTAGTAAACTATAACTTCCGTCTACGTATTCTACTCCTGGCTTATATGCTACCCCGTGAATCAATAAAGGCAAGTCATATTTCTCTGCTTGCTCTAGTAGAAACTTAGCCATATTCTTTGCTTGTTTTTCTCTAGCAGTCATAATGCTATCAAACAAATCGTACCCTAGATCTAATTCTTGTGCCATCCAGCGTAGTGCAATATTATCTCTTGGATGGCATGCTCCGCCATCGCCCATCCCTGCTGTCATATACTGTGGACCCATAATACGTTGTGTACTACGGGCAAGTGCATCAGTGACTATGTCAACATCCATGTGTCCAATTTTTAATGCAACGTCTTGAATCATATTAACTAGGCTTAGTTTAGCACTAATAAATGTATTATAGAATATCTTAATACTCTCAGCTTCTTCATATGTACCTACTACACACCTTGGATGATTTTGCATAATGCTTCCATAGAACTTAGTTAATACCTCAACATCATCAGATGGTTTAACCGGATGGCTGTATCCAAGTCCAGTTTCTGTTCCGATAATAATCATCTCAGGATTAACCATGTCCCACGCAACACTTCCCATAGCAATTAAGTATGGATTGTATACAAACCTTGCTTGTGTAATAATAGGTGCAAGTTCTCTGCGCACTGTGCCAGGCAGTACAGTACTAATTAATACAACAAGAGTATTTTTGTCTGCATAATCATTTACTTCTGCTAACACCTGTTTTACGGGATCGTAGTCAAAATCTTTGTTTGGCAAGTGTGAAGTGGGCTTACTGCCATCGTAATCAGGATGATGAGGCGTTGGAACTGCCACAAAGACAATGTCTTTATCTCTGGTTGCTAATTCTAAATCAGTAACAATATTAATCTTAGTACTAGTTCGGTCATATATATCGTATCCAGATACTTCGTGCTGGTCTGCCATTGCTTCGGCACAAGGTAATCCTAGTTTTCCTAAACCAATAAATCCTATCTTCATTAAATTATCCTTGAATAAGCTGATCTATTCCTGCAAATACATCAATGCTGGGTTTATACCCCAGTTCTAATTTCGCTTTGTCTACACACATCGTTCCACGTTTGGGGTAATCCATGTCTGCTAATTCCACTTTAACTGTGCCACTGCCAACTTTCTCGCAGATATACTTGGCGACATTTTCTAAATGGACTGCATTGCCGTAACTAATATTGTACACTCTGTTTTCAGTGGAAGACATTCCTAGTATAATACCAGCAACAACGTCATCAACGTGTGTAAAATCAAGTTGATTGCTATGGCCTTTTACTGTGAGTGTTTCGTTGTTACGTGCTCTTTCGATAAAGAAAGGCATTACTCTTCTGGGGTCATCGTTTGCCCCATACACTGCCGTGGGCCTAATAATAGTCCAATAGTCGTGTAGTTCACGGACAATACCTTCGCCTGCTAGTTTAAGTTGCCCGTACAGGTCAATAGGAGCCTTGGCACTATATTCATGGACGCTATCACTATCCCAATTACCATAAACCATGCTACTGCTGATGTATGTAAAATGTGCCTGTGGATAGTTAATTAGACTATTCATTAGACCGCTTGTCATAGTTTTAATGGCTTCTTTTGGGTTTTGTTTAACAGCCTTAAGATTAGCCTCTGCCGCTAAAAATACAACATGACTAAAGTTAACGTCAGTGATAAAACTGTACTCATTGTTAATATCTCTATTAGACTTTTTGTCTACGACACTTACAAAATGCCCTTGATCGGTTAATTTTTGTTTAAGATGTGTGCCGATGAATCCATCGCCACCAATAAGCAATACTTTTTTGGTCATGTGGTTTTTCCCATCAATCCTACTAGTAATTTACTCTCTTCATTACGGAAGCATAAGTTAAGTTTGTCTGATCCCATGCCTTCCCACCACCAATCTTTCTTGTAGATTAGACCATGATTTCCTAAATAATTAGAAACAGAAGCCAACGCATCCACAGAAGTGTATCCAGCGTTCAATGCACCGCCTTCTTGAGGAAGATGATTTGGGCGATCACTAAAATCACTTATGGATACACTTACTGTGTGATGGAACATTTAGTAGGACCGTGGACCAAATATATTGGCTCCACAGAGTTTAGCATCGCGCATCCAGTTATTACTGATACGTTTGCCATCTTTAAGTAGCCTATACTGCTGATATGTTACGTCTTCTGTATTGTATAAGGCAGCCTCATTATAAGGGTGTCCAAATACTTTGCAAAAACGCAAGTAGTCAGCTAAGTCGTCGAATACTTTCTTAGTTTGAGTTGTCATTTTACATGTCTTTCATGTATTGGGTTAACGAGCCGTTCTCGCCATCTTCACTTACATCAATAATAACGTCCCGGCTCGGATAACGTTCATTAATTTGTAAATATAGATCATCGCTGATCATTTCACAGCTTTTAAAATCTAGTGCAAGTATACCACTATCCGCATACAGGGACTCAAGCCAACGTTTAAATTGGATAAACTCAATGTCACGATCGTCGTGGAATACTTCTATTGATACCTTAAATTTAAAAATATGTCTATGAACATAACCTAAAAAACTTACATCATATTCATCGCCAGTTGCTAAACGAGGATCGTCTAACGCTGCCGGGTATTTATGCAGGCCTTCTTTCTGAAATGTAACCCAAATCATTTTCTTTGCTTTTAACATTTTAGTTTTAAGTGCCTCTTCTCGCATCTTGTCTAGTATAAATTCATCATGTCCCATTTGAGTATCTCTCTTTAATGTAAGGTTGTATCTACGTCCAAAGACTCAGCTTCGTATGGCTTAACGTCTGCAGATGTATCTTGGATTGTTTCCATCATCCTGTTAAATTCATCTTCGCTTAGTACTGTTTTATACAAACGCATTGCTTGTCCTAGCAATACACTTGCTACTGCTATTACAGAATACTCGCCTGCTAACCGCATGTTTACTTCAAATGACTTGTTAAACAACTCGTCTAATTCTTTTTTATCCATTTTAATTCTCCCAAATTGAGGCATAATAGCCTTTTCCTGTTGTGTCTCCGCCGTTATTATCAACATCTTCGCCAGCGTACTCTGTAAGTTCTAACATTGTATCACCATTTGGGTTCAATGTCAAACAAAATTTAAGTTTTGTTATGTCAAGGTCGCCTTCAGTCTCAATTAAATAGTCACCAAATGTGCCTTTTTCGCTACTAAATCCTGTAAATCCATACGCAGAATTCTCACCTACTTCTTCTTCATCTAACTCATCACATACTGGGTTGTACTTTTCTTGAAAATCATTAAAACTTTGATCTACTACTTCGGTTATAGTTTTAGCATCATATTCTGGGCTATCAACCTCAGTAATAGTAATATAACAACTATCTACAGTTACAGCATTATCATGATACAAATCATCGAGTTCGTTCCAGTAACCAAGGAACCTCTTGTCAGCATCGTCAAAGACAGGATTTTCATCAGTCTCATCCCAGGGATCATCAAAAGCATGCGCAATGATGTCACTTTCTTCTAGATCTTTCCAAAAGTCGTATTGTTCTTTAGTAAGTGTTCCGCATACTGTTTCGCCACCATATCCAGAAAGTTGTACTGTAAAATATCTCATCACGGTTTTCCTAAGAGTTATCGTAGTTGTGGAAGTCAACTGTTTCTTGAGCTTCCAATTCGCTGCGTTCAAGTTCGACAAGATCGTCTTTTATACTGAGCTTCTTTCGCTTTAATTCTGCTAGGTGTGATGCTAGTTGGACCTTTTGGGGAGATAATTGAAGTTCAAGTTCTAGTTCTGTAGTACTAGCATCTAATCTTGCATGTTGTTCAATTAAGAAGTTTATCCTGTCTCTGTTGTTCATAAACTATCCTCCGCTAAGTTAGTTCGTAAATTGTTCATACTGGTTAATAGGAATGTTGATCCAAGCATATTTCAGCGTTGGATCAACTTTCATAGCATAAGACGTGGGACGAAAAAAATTAACCATTACTTGCTTTGTGCAGGCAGTAGATACCTATAGCTACCTAGTCCACTGTCAACAGTAATCTCAGTTACGCCATCATCACTGATCTTGTAATCAATATCACCACCGAGACTTAGGATCTTGCTAACTTGATCAACAGGCCAAGCCCATCCGCGATCTACTTTGCCGCCAACATCATGCTGGAATACAAAGTTACCAGCGTGTGAACTTGCATCACCAAAATGTAGTACAAGATCTTTGCCTTCTGTTTTAGCAACAAATGCTGCTTCGTCACTGTTAGCTGAGATCTGCATACGTAAACGCTGGATACTTGCTACAGTTGGAGTAAACTCAACGCTCCATTTAACGTCTTTCATAGTAACACTCTTCAGTTTATCGTTAACAATCTCTGAAGCCATAAAACGATAATCGTTCTGGAAGTCACCGCCAGCGTTTTCAAAGTGGATGCCAACTGGAACCTCCGCACCGTTGCGTTCTTGTGTGTTAATGGAAATCTTAGCATCACTAGCATATTCTGAGATCTTAAGAATAGTACCTAGTTTGTCTAAATTAGGCATACCAAATGTACCGATAAACTCTGGCACTGTTTTGTGGAATGTTCCTTTGAGGATAACACTGCGATCTTCTGCTAGTCCCTCAATAGTAGTTTCTTTATCATCACCAGTAATTTTAACCAGGCTAATAAAGCCAAGGCTGTGCGTATGCTGCACGATATCAAGTAAATAGTCTTTCATTGAAACGTCCTTATGTAAATTGTTATGTTATAAGTATATGCGATTTAGAAGGTGGAATCAATATAAATCTTTATGGAGTTGCTATATTTTTTCCAAACATTATCACCGCTTGTGCCCAGATGTGACCAATCAACAGAAGTCCTTTCCCATTGGTTATCAAAATCACGAGCAAGAGTTTCCATCCATTCGTCTCGAGTAGATGCCTTGTGGCTCATAACCCATCCTTGAATCTCAATTGGCAATTCGTCCCATGTGTAAAACTTCTCTACAATAGGAATATCAGCAACTGCCAGTTTCTGTGTAGATCTTTCGCCTGGTTTAGTAACTAACAACCAAGTCCATACCCCGTTGCTACTGTCTGAAGATACTATATTAAATCCTTGACCATATAGCAGACTTTCCATAATGTTTTGTGTATTAAGACATCTAAAGTCGCTGTTTAATAGATCCAAACTCTGCCTATGATCGCAGTTATTATACGAAAGTAAAAACATTCCGCCAGGACGCAAACAATCAAACACCTGCTTTGTTATGTCTTTAATAGGATCAAGTGGCATGTATTCAAACATATTAATACATGTTGCAAACCCGATTTGGTTAATGGGAATATGCTTAATTTTATTATAGGTTCTTAATCTACGAGTTGCGTAAAATTTATTAAATTTTGATCTCAATAGCTGTTTTACTTCTTTAGTGGCACATATAGCATAATGTGGATCCGAAGCATTCATGATGCTGGAAAATCTTGCATCAGCAGGGTTAATTTCCAAGCTAGGGTATTGCCAAGAAATATGTTGTTGTATTACGCCGATTACCTGCTCATCGAACTCATTAGATATATATTTCTGCCGTGCTATAATTTCAAGAACGTCATAATGCTTTATTGCAGGATCGTAATACCGTGCATAATCTCTTTGCAGAATTTTTCGTTCTTTGTTAGATATTACACTATCGATGTTATGTTGTAAATTATTAACCGCGAGGTTATATTCATCGTGTGCAATTTGCAGATTTGTAAGTTTGTTAAGAACTTCTTGGTGTGCGTGGTTATCTTTCCATCGGGGAATCTGTTGGTTAATTACATCTCTTCCATGTTCGATGTGAGACGAGATATCAAGCGGGAGATCCTTGGCATACAGTCGATGACTACGTAATAAACTATGGGAATTTAATAGTCTGCTCATTGATTTCTCCTTAACTATATTTATATATGCATATTACCCAAAGCTAAATAAATCATCAAATTGGTTCTCAGTCTGTGTCTTCCCTGCTAAATCCCATTCAAGTACGCCCAGTAAGTTATCAATCTTCTTGTCTACAATAGTTGCTTCCATTAAACTATCATCAAACGGCAAATCTTTAAACCACTGTGGTAAATGCGATTCGTCTGTGGGATAACCAACACTTGTGTATCCCAATGGGTTAGGTTTTAGTTTACAAACAATAGTTTTCATGCCATCAATAATACTCTGACTATAGTTGTCCCCATGCATCTTCTTTAAGCGATTCCAGTTGATAGCGGCTCTAACGTGTCCAGGCATGTTTGCTTTGCCTTTCCATGTGTCTACCCCTTTTTTATCAGTAGCCCATTCTTTAGCAGTATACATAGTTAAGTTGTTAACACGCTTGGGAGTGCCTTTTTCCCAGCCAGGTTGATCTTTAAATTGATATTTAAAGTCTTTAATACGTGTTACTACGTGATCCACTTCACTACCAGTAAGCACATCCATTAACAAACTGCTCATAAATTCCTGCATAACAAGCGGAGTATCTGAACGTTTGAGATCCAACCCCATGGCTTTCATCTTGCCTAGTTTGCCGTCTATATCAAACCGTTGGCCTTCGTTATCAATAACCAGTGCAGCATAACGCTTTTTAGTAATAAACAATCCTTTTAGCGCCACTACTTCTCTAGCACCTGCCATAATCTCGCCGTGCTTGCGAGTAGTATGGAATGCGGTTTCCATAAAGCTAGGGAATGTTTCGTTAACAGCCTCGCCTAATTGATCATAAAGTTGGATACACTGCTCTTTGCCCCACTCCATCTTTCCGCTTTCTACATCATCTTTAATAACTGGCCAAGCACTAAAATACACTGAGTCAGTGTCACCATAAACAATACAGTCGCCAGTGTGGTCATATTCGCCAGTTAGTAACTCATTAACTTTTGCACTCATATGTTTGGCAATGGCTCTGCCGGTTAATGTGGTGCTCTGTCCAATACGATGATCAAAGAATCTACATCCTGGGTTAAGAATAGCACCATATAAACTGTTCAAGTTAATTTTCTTAACCAGTTGTCGTTTGTCCCAAAATTCACGTTCTTCACCTTCACAAGTACGCATCTTTGCTTGGATCTCTTGACGTTCTGCATACCAGCGTTCTAGTAGTCCTGGCACTACGCCTTTCTTTTCGTGTGTAAGTATAGTTCCGTTAGCAGTTAAGATCCAGGGCTTGTTACTGTCAAAGATTAATCGCCATACGTCTGCGGCACTGAGTGTGTCGTCACCGCCAAGCTCCCAGTCAATAGTAATCTCTGTACCCGCATCCATATCCATAACAGCTTTGTACTCAAGTGTTCCAAACATCCCTTCCCACGCACCAGCAAATGTAGAACCGCTTTCCATCCTATCAGCAATATGTTTCTCAGTCATGGACATTCTAAGTTGTCCAACAATAGTTTCTGGAGCCATGTTTAACGAACGGATAACACTAGGATACAGACTGTTTAAGTCAATGCTTCCAAGCCAGTCATGCAACCCACGTTTAGGAGTTGCAACATAAGCACCAGCGGCTCGTACACGTTCTTCGTCCTGGAACTTCCTGTTAGGAACAATTAATCCTTGTTCGTGTGCTTCGTTAATAATTGCCTGTTCAGTCACAGCAACCGCACCCATTGTAGTAGCAAGTAACACAGTGTTTGCGTGTGCAAGTTCGTTACTTAGATCAATAAATCTGAGCTTCTTGTCCAATTTGTCCAGCAGTGCAGTATCTTGTCTGTTGTAGTCAATAAACTTTTTAAAGTCCTGATTGTATAATTGATCCAGTGTGCCTTCGTATTGTACTTTGCGCTCATTAAGTTCATATTCACCAATAGCATCCAATGCATAACTATGTCGCTCTTCATAGGTGTACTTGCGATACAGTTGCATGTAATCCAGATGCTGTCTGCCAATTAAGTCATATGTGTTTTGCTCTGAGCCAAAGCGTTCAAACGTGCGCTTCTTGGGATATTGTCCAAACAAACAAAACTTACGAGTGTCATCCTTGCTTAGTATACGGATAGTACGGTTAACAGTGTATGGAATATCATATCCTTCACTGTTCCATCCACTAAGAACATCTGCGTCCTCAATAAGTTCTAGGAATGTAGTAAGCATTTCAGCTTCTGTTTCAAATAGGAATGTATTAGGAAACTCGCTTACTAGGTCCTTGGCAGATTCCATGCTAAGGCTCTTAGGAGGAACTGCAATGGTAATCATCTGATCCATCCAGTTTAAGTATAAACTGATAGCAGTAATAGCATTAAAGGGATCATCAGGACTACTATACCCACGCTCAGGATCAAAGTCTACCTCAATATCAAAAAAGCAGGTTTGTAGTTTAGGAGCATCAACACCCAAGTAGTTATCCGCTAGACAACGGAATACTGGATTAAAGTCACTCTCCCACAAAGAACTTTTGTCGTGCATCCTAACTTCTTTTTGGAACTCCTTGCCGTGCTTTGTGCTGAACCGAGATACAGGATTACCGTAAACAGTTTTAAATTTGCCACGCGGATCGTTATAATAAAACACATAGTTAGCAGGGAACTCACGATATTCCCTGCGTCCTTCTACACGTTCTACTGCATGGATCCTATCATGCTGTTTATCAAACCAAGCGTCGACATAGCTCATACAATTAATCCTACAATGTATATTAATGTTAACATAATGTTAAGCCATAGTAAACTGTTTTCTTTCCACAGATACCCTACAGCAATCCATAGTGCATTGCCAACGATAAATGCCGCGTGATGCCAGTACCATTCAGGTACAAAGCTCGCTAAACTTGCCGCTCCTACTAACACGATAGTAGCTAGCCAACTTAGCCATTGATGTGGTTTCTTTTCTTGACTCATAGACTTCCCCAATAAAGTTGAATTAACGGACTATACTCCTACTGGAGTTTGCCAACGGTAGCCAAGATATTCTCGAGTTCCGCCAAATCTTCGCTATGCTTGGAGAAGTCTGCTTTGTATGCTGTTTTAACTGCTTTTTTAAGTACTGATGGTTTAATCTCGAACTCTTCAGCAACCGCTTTAACAGTATCGTTGAGTCCTTCAGAGAGGTCATCAACTTCTTGCATTACAGTCATGCCTTCTTGAATTAAGTGTGTAAGTTTTGCTTTTTGTTCTTGGGTAAAGACGCGATCGCTGTTGCTCATTTAAAATTCCTCTATTTACAAGTTATATTATTCACTATAGTAACATACATATCTAGTTATCGCAACCTATTTGTCTATTCTTTAGGAAAAGCCTTGTGGTATGGGAAATCGTATATTACTAGATCAGTTTTGTCAGAACGATCAAATTTATTATTAGATTTACGTTTCTTAAACTCTCCAATGGTTGCTTTGCCATCTCCTGCTTGTTTCTTAGCTTTGTTTAATTCTCGGTTAGTAGTAGGATCGTATACAAATCTGTAAAGCCTATCTTTATTTTTAACCATAGCCCATAGAGTAATCCACTTTTCGTTATCATAGTTAGTAGTACTGTGGTGTTTGTATATAAATTTAGCTGGCTTCATATACATTGGCGCCCCAATAAACTCTTTATTAATGTCAAAAGTTACCCAAATTGCAAAAAACACAACAGGAATAATTAGAAACTTTTGCCACTGAAATTTAACAAACATGGGAACCATACAGGCTAACCCAGCAAACATCCAAATTGCTGCTAGTTGACTAGTAGTGATGCTTAACTCAAACATTTAGTCTTGTTCTCCAGTTCCAGTAAATGCATTACCAAAAGAAAATGGTTCGTTAAACTTGTTCATATTTTCTGCCCTGTTAATAATTAAATCAGTATTATCTAAGTCTAATACAACTTCTCCGTCATCCGTTATCGTAAATGCCATAGCATGTTTTTCGTCTCCTGGTCCATCTAAAACCATGGTGTTAATAACTATCTCTTTGTATGGATTAAGTTGTATTAATTCAAACGTAACTGTTTCAGGCTTTGTGTATTCGTCAAAAATCTTAGAAAACCAGTGACCCGTAATATTGACTGATCTCGGAACTCTGCTTCGTATAGTTAATACTTCTCTGTTAGTTTGAAATTGAAACTTCTCTCCTGTAGTTTTATTAAAAATTATATCATTTTTGTGACCTAAGTCATCTCTGTCTAAATGCATAAGTCCATTATTCTTTGCATTAAAGCTAACGACGTTATCTAAGTCATCTTGGGTCCACATATCAATGTCTACTGGGCTTGTTGGATTCCAGGTCATTACTACCATGTACTCAGCTTTGGGATCGAAGTCATGCTTTTTAGCTACTGGATTAATCAGCATAAAGGCTAGAATAAACATAAATGTAAACCCTACTAGCAGATTGAATAAGAGATCGATAAATCCGAAGCTACTCTTGTACTTCTGTTGTGCTGACATCCCAACTATTCTCCAAAATAACCATTTGTGCTTTTATTAGGACTGAGCAAATTAATCCGATTAAAGTAGTACTGAGTGCAGTACTCATTCCAATGGCCATGTCTGCGATAGCTGATTGAACGTTAGCGATATTTGTAACATCAAGGTTACTAAAGGCACTGCCTAGCATAAGCAAAAACCCTGCTACGGTACCAATCATTCCTAGAGTAATCATAGCCTCGCTGGAAAACCATACATAGTTGCTTAATGATTGTGCTTTTTTATCTTGGTAGTTTTTGCTAATGTATCCAGTAAGCACTGTTGTTAGAACGAATACAGCAAGAATTCCCATACTAATTTTAGTGATGTCCGCATCCCAGAGCGCATGCCACCAACCTAGTTGATACGCAACGACACTAGCAAATATAATACATGTTACTTGTACCCACCACTTTAAGAGGGTAATATTTAAAGATTTCATTAATTGGATTCTACCCATTTCTGAAATGCTTCTAGAGCTTCAGACTCTGTACCGTAAGAACCTGTGTCAAGGGTAGCTACCTGGGTGTAAAATTCTTGTGGATAAAACTTATCTTTCCATTCAAATCCGCCGTCTCTCACTTTAGCATAGATTTGAAAATCGTTTTTGCGAGAATCGCCGTCGTCATGCATGGTATTACCAAGCGCATATTCTTTGCCATTCTTCTCAGCTTTTTGTACAAGATCAAAGTCACGGTTAGCGACTAATTCCATGTCAACTGCTTCAAGCATATTAAGTGTTTGGCGTATTAAATCGGGTTGCATGCTGATATTCCTAAGAGTTATGTTTTACTCTATATTTATCTGCTACCACTTACGGCAACTCCAGTAACGTGCTTTGGTCTTTGGACCTGGGTTAGCACAATTATGTCTAGCACGGAAACTCTTACGTGCCTTAGGGTTGCTCTTGCGGATACGCATTGTGGGACGTTTGGCACTAGTGCCTCCATGCCCAAAGTTAACTTTAATAACATTACCTTTTTCGTTGTTTACGTATACTTTAAATTTCTTAACGTCACCACGCATGGGTTTGTTTAGTTTAACTGTACGGCCTTGGTACTTTGCTTCAAACATATCGTTATCGTCTACACTGTAACCTAGGTAACCATATTCTTCATGGAAGTCTTGCGTATCTTCAAGTGTTACTTCTTCTTGTATGTGTTGTGTAACCTCAGTTATACGCATTATTTTTTCTTCCTAGTTTTTACAGTATTGCTAACGTTTTTAGCTTTACCAGTACGATTTTTATTAGGATCGTCCCTACGCTTCTTATTTACAGCGGCAGCTATTGCTTTTTTGCCACCTTTTGCTCTTAATGATGCGGCTCTACTTTTACTAAGACACTTGGGTTTGCCTTCGCTTTTTTTAGCATCTCCACATTTGCCTATGCGTTCGCCTTTGGTATTGTAACGGTCCCATCCGCCTCCGCCAGCACCACCTTTTTTACCTTTGCCAAACCAATCTCTTAAATTTTCTTCTAAGTCCTCATTTTTCTTTTTGCCAGCACAATGTGCCTTTTGTGAGAAACCTTTTGGATTGCTACAATTAATACTCTTTTTATATTTTTGTGACCATTCCTCAGAAAGTATTTCTTGGATAAGCATATTACTTCTTCTTGCTCTTTCCCCAGTTAGCCGCACCAACTTTGCGGCATTTTGTCAATGCGCCACTTGCATATGCGCTGGGCCATACTTTATATCGTGATTTTACCTTACGATAGCATGCGTCTTTTTCGCCTGCTGCTTCGTCAAATTGTGATTCAGTTAATTCATTAGGTAGAAAATCAGATGTTTTCACAATGATTACTCTTTGCCAACTTTTTCTTCTATAGCATCTACATGACCTTGAATGAAATTGTGCTCTTCTGTCATATCCATTGCTTCTGCTATGTTCATAATTTCATTAGCAATAATTTGCGCCATTACTGCGTCTTCTGGAACATGGGCACGATCTGGATCTTTCTCCATGTAGTAAAGAACGTCTTGTAATTTAGCACTTCGTATTGACATCTCATTAGGTTCAATATCCTTGTAAGCAGCAGTTGCGGCTGGGCACATATCAAAGTGACGTGTCTGATAGTCTCCCACTTTAACTTCGCCAGTGTCAGGATCATTGCCTGCATCGTCGTCTTCTTGCACATTGTTATTGATAAATTGGTCAGTAACTTCATCAAGTTTAGTAAGTAAATCTCTGATATCGCTCATTTTTTTATTCCTCGTCTTCTAATTCTCGTGGTTGCGAGTACATATGCGCTTCTTGAAGAGCATCGTCTGCTTCTTTTAATTTCTCACTTGCGGCTTCGACCCATGCTACGTCTCCACCTTCTTTTTCAACCAGTCTACGCAATAACCCGCCTTCGCGAGTAACTTTTATCATTTGCTCTGTGTTTTTAAACATAGCCTGAAATGCACGGTCAATCGCCGCGGCAGATGATGTGCCTTCTGTAACTGCGTCTGATACTGCTGCAAGGTTGTTGCCTTGTGCAATTTCGCTCTTCATAAAGTCACTAAATCGTGCCTTCATGCTGTCAACTACATTCTCTTCTGTATGCTCTTCTTCAATAGCATCTTTAGCTTCTGTAACTGCTTTTTCTGCATCAATCTCATTAAAGATATTTAACAGCTTTTTAGTACTAGCAATGCCTTCAACAGTTTCTTTAACGTCAACTGGAGCATATAAGTCAGTTCCGGATACGGATTCCAATGGCTGATCGTCCGCAGATATAGCATTTAACCTTGCTACTAGGCTTGCGAAATCTGACATTATTTTTTACCCCAATCACTAAATTTACTTTCTTTTACTTTTACGCCTTGGCTTTTTAATTGTTTTTTAACTTCTTCATCACTAAGTTTTAGTGCATCTTTAAATGCAGGATCGTTTGCAGGATTGTCTGTTTTATCCGCTGTCATACCAATATCAGGTTTTGGCTTAGGCATTGGCATATTCTTAGAGTTAGTTGTTCCGTCAGTTCTAGTAGTGCCTTGTGTGGTTCCTTCTTTAGCAATACCACTGAGTCTAGCAAGTTCACTAACGTCTTCACTCATCCCCATTGGATCCATCCAATTTTCACCATGTTCGTCATGTCCATCATGCGGGCATCCTGTATCTGTAGGGTGGTGTATAGTATCTGCACAATCCATGCATACTCTGTGATCATGCTCATGTTCTGCAGGCATAATAACGTCTGCAAGTGCATCCATTTCTTGTTCTGCATCAGTAGTCTCTGCATCCATTGAATGATAAACTGATCCAATATAATCAGCAGCCTTGGTAATTTTACTTGCTTGCCATCCGTCGATACCATTAAGTTCACTAACATTCTTTAGCATGTCGTGTAGCTTGATTGAGTACTTGGCTAACTTATACAAATCTGCACGGGCCATTTGCACTTCATGATCAAGCTCAACGCGGTCAGCCATTTGGCCAAGATGCCCTTCGTTAAGAATGTTGTCTAATTTGTTAATAATATCTTTCATGATAAGTCCTATATTCCTTAGTTATCGCCAAATGCACTGTCACGGTCTTTCTCAGGAAGAGTTTTATAGCTCATTCCGAATGGCAAGTTTACCGTCTCGCCACCTTTTGGATCATCAACACGTGGTCCAAATCCACCAAATGATTTTGGCATTTTACTATTTTGTTTGCCTAATGTGCGGGGCTTCTTTTTAGGAGCCACTTTAGGTTTTCTTCTAGTCATTGCATTAGGATCTGCAAACTCGCCGTCGTCTTTTGACAATTCGCCTCTAGCACCAAGTGCTCTGCTTACTGCTGGAATATCTGCTAATCTAGATAATCTTTCAGGGCCAGATAATTTCTTTTTTGCTACTGGCTTCTTAGCACCCATGCCCGCCGCTTTCATTGCGGCTCTGGTGTTTGGACCCATGAGTCCGTCTGCTTGAATGTTAGCACCTTGTGCAATAAGTTTTTTCTGCAACGCCATAGTTTTGTCATAATCTCTTGTATTAGCGGCAGTTGGTGCAACTGGAGGTTTAGTTTTAGCGGCTGGAGGTGCCTTTGCTGTTTTAGCTTTATTGACAAAAACTGGCCCAGTTACCCTCAAGTCGCCTATTGTTCGATTGGGATCTTTAGTTACTGGGTTTTTAAGTTTTGGTGTCGCAGCATTTGCATTGTTTGCAGTGATTCTCAAACTCGCTGAGTCCTCAGCGTCCTGTGCGTCTTGTTCGGCTCTAGTATCAAAGCCAAACTTTCCAGTTAGGCCACGCTTTTCAGCTTCCTTGCGCCAATCAAACTCACTTAAATTAGCCTTCATTTCAGATAAATGTGATACTGCATCTTCTTTGGTTATTTCGCCTTTGCAATAAGATAGAACAATCTGCTCTTCGGTTAATTGCGGGTTTTTAAATTCATTAAATTTCATGTTACTATTTCCTTGCAAGAATAATTGTATAGCATTATTTATCTTATACCGTCGCTCTAGTTAAACTCTTTTAACTAGGCTTCCCATTATGTTATCAGGTAAATCTAATGCGTTTTTAGCTGTGCCGTCTGCTTTTTTCTTCTGCGGTGCTTTTGGTATCCCGTTTTTATCTTTAGGAATTTTAGCATATGCTTGTATAGGATTAGCAACAACGGCAATATTACCAGAACTTGTTGCACCTGCACTAGCTGATTCAACTATCTCATGTATTTTCATTGTAAAAAACTCCGCCTTTATGATTAATCTTAGCCTCGCCCAACCAGGCCTGCCCTAGTGTAAAACTAACATCTGTGTTAACTGCCTCTACTGTAAACTTGTTTTCACCAGCAGGCAAATCTAGATCACAGGAAAATGCATAATGTGAGAACAAGGCACTGGGTATAACAAAGTCTCTTTCAGCAATCAATTCACCATTAACTAACACTCTGTATGCTGGTTGTGTGATATGATCTTCGCACTTAATATCAAAACTAAGCCTCATGTCAATTCCTCATATTAAATGCAAAACTTACTTGTCGTGCTAGCTGAATGCCGCGATCACGTTCTTCTTTTTTGCTTGATTTTTTCATTTTGTTTGCTTTAGCTCTAAGTTTCCTTAATTCCGATTTACTCAGCGTGTCTCCCGCACCTTTGCCTAGATACTGTGACGCCTTACGTTTGAGGCTACCTGGACGACTCCCTGGTTTAGGGGCACCTGTAAGATCTTCAACAATGTTTTCAAGTTCACTAAGACATTTTTGTAAATTGGCGTCATATAGTCGCTCCTCGTTTAGATTTAGGTTGCCTGTTAGTTCTAGGGTTTTCATAATTTAGCCTCCCCTTTGTGGATTTTTTGATCTTTAATTCTCTATGAGGAGCTACGTTCACTGTTAAGCCACTGCTTAACGGAACTCCAATGCTACCTCTTTCTAATACTGGCGGACGTCCATCCTTGTCTACCTTGCTGCCTAACTTGGCTGCTTCAATTTTAGTTTGGTTTATTCCTACATCTGGTGTAGTGTTAACGCCTTTTACTATTCTTCCAACGCCTTCTGTTAACGTACTTGCATCCACTAACCAAACTTGCGCTTCGCCTTGTGTGGAAATAAGTCCAATTAACCTGGTGTTTCCAGCAATTAACTCTAGCGAACCGTCTGGTTGTTTAACAACTATAGGCATTTCAACTGTACCTGAGTCCATCGCTTGTTTAAGTCTAGCAACTTTATCAGGCTCTAAGTCATCTAATGACTCACTGCCGTCAGCACCAGTGTTGCCAATCTTCTTTACACTATCCTTGGTAACCCTAACTGCTCTGCCAGTTTTAGCAAGTTCTTCCCAGCCCTCAGGACCCAGTTTCTCTAGATGTGGATAGCGAGTTGCTTCTTCCCACTCCACATCAAACTGTGGATCAGCATACCTAACACCTTCGATCATTGTACCTTTTGGCTCTGCACTAGCATGCATTGCAGCCATGTGCTTGCGATACTTTTCAGTACCTTTTTTGTGTGGGCTTTTGCCTTCTGATGTATCTGACTCTGGAACACAATTAGGAACTTTTCTTTTTCCCTTTTTCTTCATGCCCACTTGTTTGTATCCATCCCAGCACTTTTCATTAAGTGCATCTTCGGACATCTTTTTAGTTTTTTTCTTCATAGAATTAATATAACTACGATAAACTGCGGCGGCGCTCTTTTTACCTGCAGCTTTTGCACGTTGTTCCATTGCTATAGCGGCTTGTATTTTATGTGCGTGTTTCTTACCACTGTTGCGTATTTTACTAACACTTGCTTCTGAATCTTTTACTGTTGCAAACTTTAGTCCTTGTATTGTGCCTTTTGGGTTCTCGTCTGTGTACAAATCACTGTGCTTTTTACTGCCTGCTTTCTGTCCTTTTTTGCGTGGAATACGTTTGCCTTCTGTAGGCATTAACTTCTTAACACGACCTTTAAATATCTTCTGATCGCCCTTGTTAGTTACTGCTACAGGTTGCCCATGTTCGTCTTTTTTAAAATCTTTAATAGTTGCCTTGCGGTTCTTAAATTTGCCAACCATTAGTTCATCACCAGACTCTAAGTCCGGGAGATCTAATGTTGCTTCGTTAATATTGTTTAAATGTTCTCTGATCGTCGTAACTTGTTTTAGAACAAATTGAGTAGTTGCTTCGTCAAGTGGTTTAGCACGGTGTAAGTCTTGTAGTGTCTCTATAACTTTTTTGCTTTTGTTATAAGATGCCCAGGCAACTGCATAAGGATTGTCTACTTTCCCTTTTAATGCTTTAACTTGTTTTTCTCTGCCGGGAGGTGCTTCCTCTGTTATTCCCATACCAGCTCTTACTCTATCATACATTGTTTGAGCTAATTTAGGTTCTGGCGTGCCACTTTTAAATGCTTCAAAGTCACCTTCTGCAGCCGCAGCTCGCATTTTGCTTGCGCTCATGCCCTCAGCACCTTCTGCATCTGGATCACGCTCGCCTGCGCTTACTACTTTAATATCTTTAAAAGTATATGCAATGTTGCCTGATTTATCTGGAGTTCCGTTATACTTGTTAAGTAACTCAGTAAAATCTTGTATACGATCACTGCCTGCAACGTATATAACATTGTCGTAACCCAGGGAGTCTAGTTTAGTTAATGCTTCAATGATGGTTTTTACACTAGGATCTCCAACACTAACGCCAGGAAAAAACTGCCTTGCTAGTGCTACCTTAGTAGTAAAATCTAATGGGTCTGTTTTGGGTTTCTGGCTTTGACTTAGGAATATATACGGGTCACCAGCTTGTGCTAGTACAGTATCGGCTAGTTTTTTATGTCCGATAGTAGGCGGATTCATACGTCCGAATGCAAATGAGGCTGTTTTGCCTTCTGCTTCGTCAATACTACTAAGGTCTTTGATACGCATAAGAGTATTTATCGGTTAAATATTTTCCAATAACCAAATATAAACTGGGCTTGAGAATTCCATGGTCCAGGTACTATTCCAACTTAGTTCCATGTCATTTTTTCTAGTTCTAGGAAGATCCTGGGGATATTCTTTTTCGTATACTTCTACAGTATTTTTGTCAAAGGGTATCTGATTAAGATCGATGTCTTCAACACATATATCTAATATATTAATAGTCTTACCCTTAACAACGTTGCCGTCAGCATCTAATATAACATCTAGGCGATAGTCTTTGTTGTAATAGTCAATGACTAGTTTATTGTTTTCACTATCATCCACCACACTAGCATCAAATTCTACTAGAGTTTCGTCTTGTATTTCGCCATCAAACATAACATCGTCATTTAATAATATTTTACAAGCAGGCCAACGATCATTACAATCATGTCCATGTAGTTTAATTTTAAAGTTAATGTTTTCCATTAGTCATTACCAATTCTAAATCTTCTTTATACTCTTTGCGTTCAAGATATTCGTTTGTAGGTAAAAATTTATGTGCGCCCATGTGAGCTAGTGGAATACTTTTATCTATCCAAATCTCGCCACCTAGCTCACGCCATTTAGCACAAAAACTCCAGTCTTCTGTTAAGTAACGTCCCTGACTATCAATAGTACAGTTAAAGAAATCGTATTGATTGTCGTCTGCTTCAGCACTAAGGCCAATATCATCATGGTATTTTTGTACACCTGATTCAATCATTTTTTCAAAGACCGTGCGCTTAATTAACATAAACCCTGTGCCCAGTGTTCCGACTTCCATAAGATCGCCTTCTACCTTTCCATCTGGGATAGTATTAACTACCATTGACGGGGGCAATACTTTCTTTGGATAAATTGCTCCTATAATATCTTTTTCAGCAGTCATGAGCTTAACAATACTCGAGGCTTCAAATTGAATATCAGCATCTACAAACATTAAGTGTGTTGCATCTCCAACTAAAAACTTTGCTGCGCAACTATTACGAGCTCGGTTAACGTTGCTTTCGTTACTAAGTGTATCAATTTGAAAGTCAATTTTGTTTTTAATACCTAACACTAGAAACTGTAGGTAACTACTAAAACAAACTTCTGTAATCTGTCCCCCGTAGCAAGGCGTCATAAAATGTATTTTCACATTAGTACTCCAATTTATTAAGTAAATTCATTATACGTTGAGTTTTAGGTGCTAAAAATTTAGTTTGATTATATTCTAATATAGGGGTCATTAATTTTGTCATAATTCTTTGATCTGTATGACCTCTATTAGCAATGCTGTAACTTAGATGTATTATTTCTTCCATTCTTTGGTAAGGATCAGTTTCGTTATCATATCTTTCATTAATAATATCTGAGAACGTCTTGTACCCTAAGTGATGTAATAGTCTTAGACTTCCTGCACTTCCAACTACTATAAAAGGATGTAAGTTTAGTATACACTTAAATGTTTTCTCTGTCAAGAAACATGTGTCTTGATCAAAATGTGTCTCTACAATAAAATTCCAATAGCTATCCAAATGATGTGCCGCATATACTAATTTATGATCGTTATGTTGAGCATCTGTCAATGTATCGCACTTAAATGGTATTTGCATACTAAAACTTGAATAATTTTCAGTTTGATTATCTAAATTAACATTATCTAACCATGCTTGTAAGTCTTCTTCATTCTTACTAGATGTTTCGTATTGATAGCCAGTGTAACTAAACTGTGCTTCGTTGGTTAATCCTAGTGCATGTAAGTTACTAGCATACACTCTGCGCCAATGTTTATCTGCTCTATTTAAACAAGTAAATTTATATGGCCTTTTGTTTAAAGAAACTTGTTTAACCCAGTCTTTCTTGTTAATATGTAACATCCTGTAATATAACTCGTCATCTGGGAAATATATAAAAGGATGTTGGCCGTCGACGTTCCAATTAGCAGTAACAAAGATAACATTCTCTCTACTAACCTCATGTTTTTCAATCATTGCATCTAAATGATTGTTTATTTCCATAGCAGGGTCATCGCCCTCGCTGTAGTAAAACAAAAACTTAAATCGACCCTGCTTTAACTTTTCTAAACTTGATGGTTCCATTAGACTAAAGTAGTCTATCTCAGGATCGTAAAAGTTTAAGTTAACAGGGTAATATGCTGGACCTTCCCAGATGTCGTCAACACATGCCGCATTGGTTGGGATCTTATCTAGAGCACAATATTTTAGAAACCTAAACTCATAACTAAATGGTGCTTTGATGCACAGGTCCCACCATTCGGTTGACCCCGGCACTAAAGACATGTCTTTAACCAAGTTAGGCAAGAAACCTCTTTGGTTACGCTTGTCAAATAACCATGTTATCATTATTTTCTTAGTGTGCTAAAAGAATTGTATTAATGGACCCAGCAGTAAAATTAGTAATGCTTGCACGGATCCAAACAAAGTTTCCGGTAAAGTTATATATAAAACTGTTTGTAACTAGAGTACTTCCATCACCAGTAAGCACTGCGCCACTGATATCAACAAAGTCTGTGCTAGTTGGCGTAGTTGCTAGACTTCCTTGGAACGTAATAGTTCCTGGAAACCCAGTTACACGCACTTGAGTAGTATGGACGCCGTCGCTAAATCCATAATAACCATCACCCTTGGTGTTGTCACTTTGAAAACTAGTGGTACTGCCATCATAATTACCCATAGATGTTCCAAAACTAGTGGTTGGAATTATTGTTACTGTTGTAGTTGCAGCCATGTTTATCCCTTAGTAATTTCTACTAGTTTACCAGCGCCAGCTATTTCTTGAATAACTGCTTCTAGATTAGCGACCATTGCTTCATCTAAAATTGCATCGGCTTGATCAGTGTCTTTAAGAAGTTCGCTTATCTTGATAACTACTACCTCTTCATTAAGTTGTGCCATACTCATACTCCTTGTATATGGTATTTATGCTCCGAGCTACCGAAGCCGACGGCTCAATGTTTCATTATTCCAAATCTGTTTCGGCAACCACTCTTGATATTCAGCTATACTTTTTTCTTCTTTTGGCCATCCATGTAATTGTGAGAAATACCAATTGTTAAATTCATAGATATCATGGACTTTATGATGGACTACAGGTATCGTAACTTGTTTAGCAATCTTATCCCATATTTTTTTTCTATATTGGGATTGTTTATAAGTGTGTTCTTTTCCGTTTATGTAAAAAGATACTATTTTTACATCTCGATTTGTAAATACGACTGTGGTTAATATCTGATCAATGATAATTTGATGCTTTTGTTCATTCCATGCTGGCACGACAAAATTGTTGGTAATAGTTGCCAATACCCATGATCTTGAATAATGGGTTGGCTGAGATATCCTATGCACTGCCGAGTGAGCGATGACTGCTTCATTAGAAGGCCATTCCCCTCGTAAAATTTTTGAACTTTGGCCAGTTTGTAAAAATCGATTATACGACATAGATTCGTGGAATACTGATTTGTCTGTAAATTTTGAAACCGAGTAGAATATAGCGTCTAATATATGTTCAGATCCTCCTTCTAGCATTAAAGGAGGATTAGGCAACGGTTCATTATAACTTTCTAGATGATTTGCTATTGTTTCTCTTCTCATTGTATCCAATCGAAGGCATGTGCGGCAAACATCTTCGAGGTACTTTTTGTTACGTTCATCAATAATTAGAAACCCGCCGTTTGTCGTCCCAATTTTTTTATTAACGCCTGATATAAACTCTCTTCTAGCTCGTATAATCTGGTAAGTTCCATCGGTCCAATAATCAGGAAACGGTTTAAGAATTCTAGACTCTGCATCTAACCATATAATTCTTCCAAACTCCTTAACTGCTTTAAGTTTATGTGCAGGTTGTTGGAAATATATCTCCTGGATATCTTTTGGATCTTCTATATCTAGTACATAATTATGGAATTTATACCCAAACTTTTTACAATCCTGTTCAAGCTGCGCCGCATACTTCATATATCCTCTAGTTGCAAATGTACATACTGTAATGTCTGGATTAACTTCAGGGTAAATTATTTCTGCCTTAGGTTCTTTAACCTTGTCTCTTTTTGGTACTGAAGTATTAAATCCTCTTTTTTCTGACAACGCAACTGGAAAATTGTTATTAGTTAGATAATGACTTATGCAACTTTTGTACTTACTGTTTTTTAATTTTGAGTCAAGCCACAAAAACTCTTGAACCAGGTTGTTGTCGAGAAACGGATACCTAGTTTCGATACCAAAATGCCCTGCTATGTACTCTTCTTTATTAAGGAATTGTATTTGCGTTCCGTCATAAAACTTGTGCCATGGGAAAAATCCGTGTAAATCTTTTGGAAATTTCCCACCAAATTCACTGTGATTATATATTTTTTTGCCATCGAACCCGTAATCACTTACTATCTCGTCTGCACCATGACCAGACAGATATATTTTACGATTTGCTGTATTTGCCCTATGGAAAATCTCACACAATCCATATGATGCCATGTCGTTCTTAATATTGTGTTTTTTAAATACGTCGTCATAACTAAAATCTTCACACTCGTCTTTTATTGACTCTACCCATGCAGCACGAACTTCATTAGACAACTCAAAAGATTCTGAATCTGAAATCGCTTTAAATCGTTGCTCTAGAATTTCAGAGTTCTCATTATTTGTTATTGTGTATGCCTTAAAAGGTGTCTGTTGTCTCTCTAGTTCACAGGCAATAGATCCGCTGTCGTATCCTGAACTTAGGCCTATAAACAATCCTTGAGATATATCCAACGTTCTCTTCTCAATACTCTTTGAAAAGGCTAATTCCCAGTCATCAAAACTTGTTTTATGTTGTTTTAGATCAAATGTTTTATTCTCATAATAGTTGGTTTGTTTTAGTGTATCTAAGTTAAAAACCAAGGTGCTGTTTGCTTTTAGTTTTTGTCCTTGTTTAAACCCTAGTCCGGCCAGTTGGCTGTTGTAAGACCCTACACAAAAAGTTGAATCACTGAATTCATACCACAGTGGCTTACAACTAAATGTATCTACTGCGATAATAACTTTTTGTTTCTTAAAGTCAACCAAACATATAGCAAACTCTCCGTCTAATTGGTTAACAAATGATTCACCGTGTTCTTTATACAGATCAATTAAACATTCACCATCGCTTTTATATGAGCCAAACGCACTATGATTGTATATTTCGCCATTGTATACGCAGGCAATGTCGTTGTCAACAAAAGGCTGCGTAGTAAGATCGCCGGTTATATGAAGCAGATTATGTAAAAATTGTATGCCGTTTATATTTTTTACAGTTGTTAAATCTGGCCCTCTTTTCTGACTAAATTCATTGACTGATTGTAACCGCAATATATTAGATACGCCGAATCCGCACATTCAAACAGCCATCTTTGGCTTGCGCCCTCTCTTTTTATACACTGGCACACTGCCGTCGGGCTTAATGTTATAACTCTTTGCAAAACGATCTGGATCCATACCTTCAATATCAATGATATTGCCTGCGGTAATAGTGGATTCCCAGTGAACATCTTTAACTGCTATATACTGTCCTTCATGGAAGCCTACTGTTGGGATCTTAGCACGGACCACAGTGTCTGTGTTTACAAGTTTACGTTCAACTAGTGTGGAAAGAAGATTTTTGTTCATGTTATGCGCCTCTGTATGTTAAGCTATCCTTTATAATAGCACAAATCTATTAGATGTCAACCGTTGATAGGTTGATGTTGATAGAATATTTCTTCTTTTACATGCTCACTAAACGCTAATATAAACATGTTCTTTAATGACTCGTCATCAAATCTCCAGTTAGTGTACCCATATGTCTTGGTATTTTTCCTGCGTGTTTGGCCCCAGACATTTCCGTTTTGTATTAAACCCAAGTCCCACTTGCCGCTCTTATTAAGGTGTACCCCGGTATCTACGTATGACTTATAAAAATTTAATAAAGCATCTATAGGTGCATGATTCTTTACTACTACTTCCCAGGGATGTTTTACCGGAGTTCTTCTTAGTCGTACACTACTATGTAACTCAGTTGGAAAATGATGTAGTTCTAACACTTGGTGAGTTTCAGCTAGTTTAAACTCTTCAATAAGATCATTCAGTGTTTCAACGTTATTTGTGTAATACTGTGCTCTTAACGATTCAACTCTGACCTTGTCTTCCTTGTCATCTGCATACGATCTAATATCTGCTATCATCTTAAAAAACTCTGCATTAGAAAAAATATTTGAACGCCAAAACTTAATAGTTAGTTTATAATTATATTTTTTGTAATACTTCTTATCACTTGGGAATGTCTTAATGTCATACTTTGACGACAAACTGTTTAACAGGCTCATTGCTACTATCCTTGATTATTTTTATTACTAGATCCTTATCCTCAGACCTTACTTTTAGTTTACAGTCTTTTAGCGAAGAGTCAACCATTATCTCCCTGCTGATTGGAACTCTTAGATATTGATCAATAGTTCTTGCAACGGGCCGTGCGCCCATATTATCGTTAAACCCTTTAGACATTAGGAGATCTATTGCTGACTCTTTAACTAGTAACCGTATATTCTTAGGCCTCAATTGAGTTTCAAGTTCAGCAATAAACTTAGCAACGATTTTACGCTTAGTTATATCGTCTAGTTTGGAAAACTTGCATATACTATCGATTCGATTACGGAACTCAGGACGGAAGAACTCTTTCATAGCTTTTTCGTCTTCTCCTGTTCGTTCTAAACTACCAAATCCTATACTGTTCTTATCACCAGCTTCGGAACCTAAGTTACTAGTCATGATAATAATAGCGTTACGAGCATCTGCACGTTTGCCGTTACTGCCGGTGACATATCCTTCGTCCATTAACTGTAACAGGACGTTGGTAACATCAGGGTGTGCTTTCTCAATCTCATCAAACAAAATAACACAATTAGGATTACGATCAATGTCACGAATTAGAAGACCACCGCTTAAATTACTATCTTCATAACCTACGTATCCCGGAGGTGCGCCAACAAATCTAGCTACACTATGTTTTTCTTGATATTCGCTCATATCGTAACGTAACAACTTCATTGACAAGTTCTCAGATAACTGTTTTGCAACCTCAGTTTTGCCTGTACCAGTTGGTCCTAGGAACAAAAATACTCCAGTTGGTTTATTAGGCATACTTAACCCAGCTTTAGAAACGTATACCTTTTCCATTACCTTGTCAATAACCTCATCCTGACCATAAACAGACTCTTTAATCTTCTGTTCTGTTTCTATTAGATTTGTCCCAGTATTAGTTGTTGTATCGCTAAGTTGGTCCAGTGGAATACCAGTAATCTTACTGCACTCATATTCGATGAGCTCTTTAGTAATAACTGGGCTGTCAATTTCCTGTTGACGTTGTCTAGCACATGCACTATCTATTAAGTCAAATGCTTTGTCAGGCAGGCGTTTATCAGTCATATGACGAATACTAAGATCAACTGCTGAGTTAATAGCATCAGGTTGTATTTTTGCACTATGGAATTCTTCGTAGTACTTGGCACTGCCGTTAAGTATCTGTTTAGCAACCTTGGCACTAGGCTCGTCTATCGTAATACGATAAAAGCGGCGCATTAATGCACGATCTTTTTCAAAACTACTTGTATATTCTTCCCAAGTAGTGCTTGCTATAACTTTAAGTTTGCCTCGCCCCAAGTAAGGTTTAAGCATGTTTGCAAAGTCAGTGCCACCTTCTGATCCTGAGCCAGCTCCTCGCATGGTATGTGCTTCGTCAATAAACAGAATACATTTGCCTTTAGCTATTAATGCTTGCATTACGTCTTTAATTCGTTCTTCAAACTGCCCGCGATACATTGTACCAGCTAATAACACACCAATGTCTAGATTGTATACTGTATGATCTTTCATGTAATCTGGCACATCTTCGTCAAAGATCTTAATAGCCAATCCTTCTGCAATAGCAGTTTTGCCTACACCAGGATCACCTACCATAAGAACGTTGCTCTTATTGCGACGAGCAAGTGTTTGGCAAATATCGTCAATAACATCGTTTCTGCCAATTACAGGATCAATCTCTTTTTTCTCTGCAGATAAGGTAAAATCTGTACAATATTGTTTAAGGACACTTTCGTAATACTGCTCAGCTTCTTCGTTTTTAAGTTCCTTGCCGTATTTCTGAGTTACAAAGTTTGCAAACTCTTCTTTCTTAATACCATACTTCATAATGAAATAAGCACTGTGGCTGTTAGATTCACCCATCAGACTGATAAAGATATCAAACAACAATAACTTATCCCTGCCACTAAACATTACTTGCGTGTAGCCTCGATTAAATACTCTCTCTAATGCATGTGTGCGAACCGGCGGGCCAGTTAACGTATTCTGTTCTCTAGGAATTTTAGTATCAATATATACTTTGACCTCTTCAACAAGATCTGCAAATTGTATTCCAAACTCTGTTAGCATAATCCTAAAACTATTTTCTAACAGCATGGCATACAATAGATGCTCAGTAGTCACATACCTACTATTTCGAGTAATCGCTATTCTGTTTGCAACTTCAATTAGGTTTTCAAGGTCTTTATTAGGCTTCAATAGTTTGGTTCCTTTTGCCAATCTTTAATAATATTTAACTGATCTTGTTTAAGGTTTTCAGGTATTTTAATAGCAACTACTAGTACAATGTTTCCGCGATCATGAGATTGTTTTTCGTATAGTCCTTGTTTTTTTAAAGAAAACATAGTGCTATTTTGAGTGCCACTAGGAATAGTTATATTAAGAGTCTTATTATCAAGCCCTTTAATAGTAACTACTGTGCCGGTTATTGCATCAAAACAATCTAGTGTATGAGTGCAATATAAATGATTTCCGGTAATTTGAAAGTTTGTTTCATTACTTACTGTAATAGTAACATACAGATCACCGGGTGTCAACTCCTGAAAACTTGCATCTCCTAACCCCGTGTATCGTATTCTATCATTGTCTTTAACTCCGCGTGGTATAGTAATTTGTACTATTCTTCTGTCCCCAGAAATATGTCTAATGCTTACACTTTTCTCTTGTTGCATCAGTGTGTCTTTTAAGTTACATGCAACAGTAATATTTAAGTCTTTGTTTTTTGTTTGTTTTCTATAATTTCTTGGTTTTGCAAATGGTCCAGACTGATCACCAAATGTTGAAGACATGTCGCTAAAAATGTCACTAAAGATATCATGATTCTTACCATTAATGTTTACATGGATACGTCCAGCCCCAGCCCTTGTATGGTCATAATGAGCACGTTTATCAGGATCTTTAAGTATGTCGTGTGCTTCGTTTAATTGCTTAAACTTCTCTGGATCCCCTCCTGTGTCAGGGTGATCAGACTTAGCCTGTTTGCGGTATGCAGATTTAATATCATCCGTCGTTGCAGTTTGTTGCAACCCTAATAATGCGTAATAGTCCATACTAGTAATTATACAAAAAAATATAGTCCTTGTAAATTACTATTTTTTGGACATATACGCTGTCATACCCATGTAAGCACCAACAACACCAGCCATACCAATATAAAACAAGGCTGATAAGTCTCCAAGCAATTTAAGTCTTGTTTCTGGAATGAATCCTGGAATCATCACAACTGTTGTAAATATAATCATAGCAGCCATGGAGATCCAAGCCATACGCCTTTGAGCATCAGCTTTATCTTCTTGCATTTCCAGCAATTCAATCTCTTTCATTTTAGAAAGTTCTTCGTCAGTCACGACTCCATCTCCATCCAAATCATACTTGTTATATTCTGATTCATTTTGCAACTTCTTTTGCTGTGCCATCACAAGCTCCTCTAATATGTGTATATAATTACTTATCAGAAAACTTAAAATTTAGGCTTATTACAACACGTAATCCAGTGCTGATGTTTTTAGTTACGTTATGCGGAATAGTACTATCAAACATGCAGAACCAACCTTCTTGTGGTGTTATTATCTTTTGCTCGTTTACGTATGGATTTGGTTTGTATTGAAATACAAACTCTCCGCTATCTTTAGGATATTGTACCCAAAAAGCCGCGCTTACTTGAGCCCCGTGTTTATAATTGTCTGAGGTTTCGTGGCTATGCAGATTAGTCTGATCTCCTGGAGCATGCACTACTGCCCATGCTGCTTCATTTGGATCTACATCCTTCATGCCACTGTGCCAACACAACTCAATATCCTGATCAAAGAATATTTTCCATTGTGCAATCATTTGTCTTATTAGTTCTTGCACATCATGACTAAACTCAATACGAACGTCTTCGTTACGTATACTAGTTGAATCAGAAGACATTAGTCTACCTTTATGGTAATTCTTTAATACCATATCAGCAATAGACCGGGTGTCTATTTCTTCTAAACACCCGGTCAAATATTGACAAGAAAAAAGGGTTTCTACCTTCATCCTAAATTTTAGTGAAGTTCTTTTGGCAATTTATCATAGTCTACCATATAGAATCCATTATCTTGAATCTCAACAGCACCTGCATACTTTGTGCCTAATAGTTCTTGTGCCATTACACCTTTTTGGATTTCTTTACTCCAAATATAGTTATATGTGTATACGTTCATGTCTTGTTGAGCATAAGCGAACTTAATGTTCTCTTTTAGACGCACGTCACTCCACATTTTCTTCCAGCCTTTGCTAATTGACTTACTAGCGTCTTTAGCAGCCTTAGCAGACCAATCTGCGGCATCTTTGGCGGCTTTTGCAGTTTCAGCAGCGGCAATTTGTGCTTGTCTAGCGGCTTCATTAGCTGCATCAGTAATTGCTTTTGTGCAAGTATTAATAGTCTGGTTACAGGTATTAATTGCATCATTACAAGCACCAATAGTTTGGTTGGCTGCGTTAGCCATATTCTGCGCACTAAATGCATCACTTACAGCATTAACACTAGCATTAGTCCAGTTTGCTACTTGATTAGCAGCATCAGCAACGTCATTCGCCGCATCAGTACATGCTTTTGCAGTAGTTTGTGTTGCTACTTTAGCACCAGCGTATGCCTGATTTGCAACTTTCTCTGCGTCTTTAGCAACTTTCTCTGCGTCTTTAGCAACTTTAATTGCTTCGTCTTGTGCTTTGTCGATACCGTCTGTTACATGATCCATGGCTTCGTCGAGTGTTCCGCCTGCATCAAGAAGTGCATTTGCTCCATCAACAAGTGGTCCAATATCAATATCCACATCAATGTCAACATCTAGGCCAAGTAATAGTGCGGCTTTTCCGTCGATACCAAACGAGATTGTATCATCTTCGTATGTGGCATGAGCTGAACCTTGGACACCAACTTGTACACCAATGCTAACACCAGCTTCTCCAGATACTTCCATGTCACCTAATGGGGTATCAACACCTGCTGATCCACTAGCATCTGCACCAACATTTGCACCAGCAATAGCGCCAGCACCTACGTCAACGCCATGTTCGCCAACACTTGCATGTCCGCCTGCTTCTGCATATGCTTCTGCGTGTACGCCAGCTTCGCCTTCTGCATCAGCACCAACCGTAATATCACCTAATGGCGTATCAATTCCTGCTTCTGCACTTGCATCTCCACTTACACCAGCTTCTGCTCTTGCACTTGCTCCAACGTCTGCCGCTGCTGTAGCATCACTGCCGTCCCAGCCTGCACTACCTTCGGCATGTGCTTCTGCTTCTGCACTTGCATGTGCTTCAGCAGTACCTTCTGCACTAGCAACAGCATCTACACCAGGAATAATTTCCTGACTTGCATGTGCTTCGCCACTTGTGCTTGCACCAGCTTCTGCGCTAACATGAACTTCTGCTCCTGCAGCAACACTTGAATCTGTTACTTCGTAACCAGCACTTGCACCAGCTTCTGCGCCTGCGTGTGCTTCTGCTTCATAACTAGCACCTGCTTGTTCGTTTCCCGTTGATCCACTAGCTGATGTTTCAGCTGAAACAGCCTCGGTAACAACGTATTGTGGTTTAGAAACCTTAACAACGGCGTCTTGTGAAGCGGCTACCTGTGCTTGTGCTGCGGCATAATTGTCTGCTTCTTCTTTTTCTTTTTCTACAGCATCGTCATGTGATTTTTGTGCATCATTTGCGGCTTTGGTCGCATCAGCTTGTGCTTCTTGAGCTTTTTTTGTTTCTGCATCAGCATGTGCTTTAGCAGCATCAGCCTGTTGTTTTTTAATATCTGCCGCATGCTTGTCGTTTTTGGCAGTATTTAACTCTTGTTGTTTTTTATTCTTTTCCGCTTCTGCGTTAGCTTTTTGTGATTCGTTACTCATATTTTAATCTCCTATATCAATTTTATTTACTAACCATATCCATCATAAGCTGGCTGTTCGCACGTTCTTCTAATCTATCTATCTTAGCTGAATCTCTCTCCGCGACAGCCGCTATCTTAATGGCGTTATTATTTAAATTATCGATACGGGCTTCTAGCTGATCTATCTTGGCAGCAATCTTAGGGTTAACTTTACGCCATGCTTCTGGATCCTGATCCAACATGGTTATTCCTAACGTATCTCGCAACCAGTCCATGCATTGGTCAAATTTTGAATATGCCCATAACCCAAT